>Ga0256840_1003956_pt1 | contig 11464 bp, 7 predicted proteins | sample 355202metaG_FD_185969 | JGI IMG/M metagenome (GOLD analysis project Ga0256840, IMG submission 185969) | Hydrothermal vent microbial communities from Mid Atlantic Ridge, Atlantic Ocean - 355-202 | ecosystem: Environmental > Aquatic > Marine > Hydrothermal vents | place: Atlantic Ocean: Mid...
CAGGGATACGGCCCTGGCCATGAGATTAATGATGAGAAAAACCGTAACATCAGGCACGGCCAAAAAGAGCTTTCGGGGCTGGAAGAGAGACAAGGTACTGAAGGAATTGGAGATAGGGGGCAAGACGGGCACCATAAACTCACGAGACAACCGGTTCAGATATGACTGGTTCTGTGGATATGCCTGGAGACCCTCAGATGACAGGATGCTTGCTGTTGGCGCCCTGATAGTTCATGCAGATCCCCTGGGCTTCAAGGCCTCTCTACTGGCAAAGATGGCCTTCAGAAAATATTTCCAGGAAGAGTGAAGAGGCAAAGCAAACAAAGCTGCACACACCCTGACATACCTTATCCAAAAATTATGCAATTCGTAACTTACCGTGAAAAATCACACTGCCGCGCTGTATTTTCAAGCCTCAGGGTGGCACGGATCTACATATCCCATGAAGGTTTGGACCTAAGCGTTGACCAAAACAAGGGCAGGATTCAAATTCTTCCTCAGAAGATCCAGGCCTACGCTGCCAACGATTATCTCACCAATGGCCCTTCTTCCCTTTCTGCCAATAATGATCATATCAGCATCCAGTTCATTTGCGGTCTCTGCAATGGTTTCTGCAGGCATGCCGATCCTTAATTCTGTCTCAATCTTTACAGAATCCTTTACCTTGCCTTTCAGAAGAGTACTGGTTTCCTGAAGGATCTCTCTCCCCTTCTCCTTCAGCCAGGAAGCATCCATTTCCGCCGGTATTTCCTCGAGATTGAGCACATGCAACAGGGTTATACAAAAGCTATCTGAAGATGCAGCAACCAGGCTGGCAGCCTCGGTGACTGCAGCAAGGGAGTCCTCAGAACCATCAACAGGCACAAGGATATGGTTCAAGGGGATCGGCCTCTCCCAAGGAAAACCGTTCTCTATCTTGATCCCTGGAAGATATACGGTCACAGGCACCCTGGCGTGTATAATCCCTGCAGGGATGCTGCCAAGCATGGCCCCCAGGGGATTGTCATAGACACGTCTCTGGATGAAGACCGTTGAGTAACCCTGCCCCTTTATGAGGTGCACAAGCTCTGTAACAGGATTGCCTTCAAGAATGAGTTCCCTAAGAGGGAGAGATGGATCTATTCTTTTGATTATCTCCCTGGCCTTTTCCAGCATTGGCTCAATATCCTTTTTGATATGCTGCTGGCGCAGATTTTTGAAGAGATCGCTCTCCATCACATGCTGGGCACGAAGATCTACATTTTTCACATGTTCTGCCAGATATGTTCCTCCAATGACATAGGCCAGGGCAACATCATCCACGTTCTCCCTGAGCATGGAAGCAACCGTAGCACATAGGGCGCACACCCCCTTGAACTCAAACTCCTTATCTAAAGGGATGAGAAACTTCCTTTTATTCTCCATATCCGATCTCCTGAAAATTTATTGTGCAAGATATTCATCCATCCAAAAGGCTCAATCAATCTTGATCAGTAAAAGATCAAAAGCCATATATTGGCCAGAGCAACGGAAAGGACCATGTAGGGAAAGGCGGCCTTCATGAAATCAAAAAATCTCACAGGATACCCTGCCGCCTCAGCCATACCCGCAGTAACAACATTGGCACTGGCACCGATCAGTGTACCGTTCCCGCCAAAACAGGCACCAAAGGCAAGGGCCCACCAGAGTACTCCGCTGTCTGCCCCAGGGATCACTGAAGTAAGGTATGCAACCACCGGCATCATGGTAGCGGTAAAAGGAATATTGTCCACAAAGGCACTGAGGATGGCTGAGGCCCATAACACCAGACAGATGGCTACAACCAGATTGTCACCAGACAACCTGAGGACACCGTCTGCAACCATCTCAAGGAACCCTACAGACTCAACCCCTGCCACCAGCATGAAGAGGAACATGAAGAAAAGCAGTGTTGTCCATTCAATATCCTTCTCCAGGACCTCCATCAGATCGATTTTTCCCCTCAACAGTGAATATGTAAAGAGAATGGATGCACCAAACAGGGCAGCTATAGAGACCTCCATATGGAGAACGCCATGCGCCAGGAACATACCGATCACAATGGACATTATGATGCCACCAACAGATAGGAGTTCGCTATCGGTAATCCTGTATTTCTGTCTCAGTTCTTCAGTAAAGGCCTTGATATCGGTAACAGTTGCCTTGGCAAACTCGCCTCTGTAATAAAATTTTACATAGATGAAGAGGAAGACCAAGCTGATTCCGCACACTATCCCCATATTTATCACAAAATCCATAAAAGAAAGACCGGCATAGGAACCTATCATTATGTTTGGAGGATCACCTATCAGGGTAGCTGCACCGCCTACATTGGAGGCAAGGACTTCCGGAATGAGTAGTGCAATAGGTGAAATCCCGAGAGACAATGCGATCTGGACAGTAACAGGGGTCAGCAACAGCATGGTGGTCACGTTATCCAGAAATGCTGAAGTTAGCCCTGTAAAGAACATAAGTATAATTGAGAGGATGATGACACTGCCACGAGACAACTGGTAGCATTTATATGCACACCATTGGAATACACCGGTATGTTTTAATATCCCAATTATTATCATCATTCCCATGAGCAGGAAGATGACATTCATATCTATATGTTTGATGGCAGTCTCATAGGTCAGGATCTTGAACTCCGGATTGAAGCTACCCAGGGTGTAACTGATGGTGAGCATCAGGGCAGCCCCCAGCATGGCTGCCAGAGTTCTATGAATCAACTCAAAGGATATGAGGATATAAGCTACCAGAAAGATGCCAACACCTATCCAGAAGGCAGGGCCGATCATTCTATCTACTGTTGCATCACATCTCACGAGAAAACCATCGCTACCTTTTACTATATCATCAGGAGCAATCTTCAGAACCTGGTTCTTGTAGGTGGGTTTGCTGATATGGATCTTCAGGCCATTGGAAAGGGCATCCCTACTCACCTTCAACTCGGCCTGAAATGTGCCATCTGCCTCTGTTCGGATCCCCTGATCCCCATGGGCTGCATGGGCTTCGGTCTCAGGGAGCAGCTCTTGATCCCCTGCAAAGACCCTGATCTCTGCCTCATCCAATCCTACCCCATGTGGATTGACTACCTTGCCATGGATATCCAGTGTAGTGTTTTCTGAATGGGCTTCTACAACACCAGTAGGAGGGCTGGTGTCTGATGCAGATGCAGTAAGGAGAGAAAACTCCAACATTCCAGCAAGACACAGAAACAAAATCAGGAAAAAATTCTTAGCAAGACAACTGAAACTGAAAGATCTCTTCATGGGCAGACGGTCTCCTGCTCTATTCAGGTTATGATCACGATCAAGTGGTTATAATCTCTTATCGTTCAAACCGGAAAAAAAGAAAACTGGACCAGAAAAGAAAAAATTTATACCTTTAATTCTGTTTCCGGGCTGACTATCTCTTGGCCCCGCAACACCTTTTGTATTTCTTACCGCTGCCACATGGGCAGGGCTCATTTCTGCCTATCTTTTTATTGCTTCGCCTCACCGGTTTCCTGGCAGGCCCGTTCTCATCTCCTCCATGACTCATGCGCAGTTCCTCTTCGCGCTGGCGTCTCCTGCGCTCCTCCAGCTCATCCACTTCCTCCTTGCTCATGGGCCTGATGCGCAGAAGCATGCTGACCGAGTCATCCCTGAACCGGTCTATCATGGCAACAAACATATCATAGCCCTCTTTCTTGTATTCCTGAAGAGGATCCTTCTGCCCATAACCCCTGAGTCCTATACCATCCCTGAGATGGTCCATGCTGAGGAGATGATCCTTCCAGAGGTTGTCCAGGGTCTGAAGCAGTATATAACGCTGGGCCATCTGCATCTCTTCCTGGCCAAAGCGCTCTACCTGTTCCTGATATGACTTGACAAAGGCATCCCTGATCAGATCTGCCAGCTCATCCAAGGATGAAGGCAACAGTTCCAGATCCTTGTGGTTGAAACTGACCCCATATTTGCCGGAAAGAAGTTCTTCAAGCCCCTTCCAGTCCAGATCTTCAGGCAGGGCCTTTTCATCGAAGTATGTCTCTGCCAGCTTATAGGCTATATCGTCTATATAATCCAGGACCTCCTGCTCCAGATCCTCACCCTTCATTATGCGCTTTCTCAGGGTATAGACCACCTCACGCTGCTTGTTCATGACATCGTCATATTCCAGCAAATGCTTTCTTATATCGAAATTATGGGCCTCTACCTTGCGTTGGGCATTTTCAATGGCCTTGGAGAGCATGTTGTGCTCAATGGGCTCCCCCTCCTCCATGCCAAGCCTGTCCATCAACGATGAGATCCTGTCTGAACCGAATATTCTAAGGAGATCATCTTCAAGTGAGAGATAGAACCTGGAAGAACCAGGATCTCCCTGACGCCCTGCACGCCCCCGCAACTGATTATCGATCCGCCTGGATTCATGCCGTTCTGTGCCAAGGATATGGAGGCCGCCAAGCTCTGCCACCCCTGGCCCCAGGACTATGTCAGTACCACGGCCGGCCATGTTTGTGGCAATGGTAACCCGTCCCTTTTCCCCTGCATGGGCAATGATTTCCGCCTCCCTCTCGTGATGCTTTGCATTCAGCACCTCATGCGGTATTCCCATCTTCTTAAGGAGACCAGAGAGCCTTTCGGAGTTCTCTACACTGGTGGTGCCAACCAGAACCGGCCTGCCCTGCTCATGGAGTTCCTTTATCTCCTTGGCAGCTGCCCTGAACTTTTCATCCACGGTACGAAAAACAACATCGGGATGGTCCTTGCGGATCATGGGCTGGTGGGTGGGAATCACCACTACATCCAGATTATATATCTTCTTGAACTCTGCCGCTTCCGTATCTGCAGTACCCGTCATGCCTGCCAGCTTCTCATACATCCGGAAATAGTTCTGAAAGGTGATGGATGCAAGGGTCTGATTCTCACTCTCGATCTTCACCCCCTCCTTGGCCTCCAGGGCCTGATGCAGCCCATCACTGTAACGTCTTCCAGGCATTATACGGCCGGTAAACTCATCAACAATTATGACCTGGCCATCCTTGACAATGTAGTCAACATCCCTTTTGAACAGGATATGGGCCTTGAGAGCCTGCTGAAGATGGTGCAGGATATGGGCGTTGGAGGGATCATACAGATTCTCGATTCCAAGGAGTTTTTCACACTGTGCTACACCTTCATCGGTGAGAGTAACCGCCTTGGCTTTTTCATCCACATTGTAATGTTCCTCCTTTTTGAGAAAGGGAACTACCTGGTCAACACGGTAATAGAGGTCCGTAGAACGGCCTGAAGGCCCGGAGATTATCAGGGGGGTACGTGCCTCATCTATGAGGATGGAGTCAACCTCATCCACGATGGCATAGTAGTAATCCCTCTGAACAAGCTCATCCAGGGCATACTTCATGTTATCCCTGAGAAAATCAAAACCAAACTCGTTATTGGTTCCATAGGTGACATCTGCTCCATAGGCTGCCTTGCGCTCTGCATCATCCAGCCCGTGTACAATGACACCTACATCCATTCCCAGGAATCTGTAAACCTGGCCCATCCATTCCGCATCCCTCTTGGCCAGATAATCATTTACTGTGACTACGTGTACACCGCGCCCAAGCAAGGCGTTCAGATAGACCGGAAGAGTGGCCACAAGGGTCTTACCCTCACCAGTCCGCATCTCTGCAATCTTTCCCTGATGCAGCACTACTCCACCAATAAGCTGCACATCATAATGGCGCATGTTCAGCACCCTCTTGGCGGCCTCTCTCACTACTGCAAAGGTTTCAGGCAGCAGATCATCCAGGCTTTCTCCCTTCTCTATCCGCTCCTTGAACCTTGGAGTCATTGCCTGAAGCTCCTGATCACTCAACTTGGAGATCTCAGGCTCCAGACTGTTGATCTTCTCTACGATTGGCTGAATCTTCTTTATTTCCCTGTCATGCTTGGTCCCGAAGACCTTTTGTAACAGATTACCTATCATTTTATTCGTCTCGCTCTATATTTACTGTTTTTTTACTCTCTGAAAGATTGAGGACATACCTTCAGTGGGCACTGTCTTTTCAGGGAAAATAGAACTGGTAACATGAACATCAGCATGCAAATGGTTCAAAACTCCATCAACATGGCTATCTCATCACAGTTGGGAAACTTGGGGCAACGGACACAGTCAGACCAGACCTTGTGGGGCAAAATCGACTTGTCCACCCGCTTAAAGCCCATTTTGGCAAAAAAATCCTCTTGGTATGTAAGGGTAAACACCCTGTATATGCCCAGAGTAATCGCATCTGAGAGGCAAAACTCCACGAGACGCCGCCCTATGCCCTGCCCCTGGCACTCTTCTCTGACAGCAAGAGATCGGATCTCTGCCAGATTTTCCCAGCTCACGTTCAGGGCCACCACCCCGGTTACGCTCCCATTCTCATCCTCATGAACTGCATAGTCCCTGAGATGATCATAAAGATCACTCAGGGAACGGGAAAGAAGAACTCCCTGGGAACCATAATGGGAGAGGATGGAATGAATCTCCTGAACATCGCCTATTTTTGCCTTGCGAATCATTAGAAAATTTAAAACACTGTTTCAAATATCAAAAACTTAAAATGGTCATTATGCAGGTCATGTCAACAGGGGATTAACATGGTGAAAATGGGAACGATCCAAAACAGTTCCGCCCTCCAATGCATCAAGGGTTGGGTACAACATAGGACCTGACCCCTTCCCTGGCAGCAAGCCGGGCTGCTGCCTTTTTGGCCTCTTCAATGGTGTGATACCTTCCAATATAGACCCGGTACCAGATCCCCTTTGACTTGAGATCAACCTGTTTCACCTGAGCCGCATAACCCTTCTTCCGCCATCTGGCAGCCTCCCTGTCTGCGCGTTTTCTTTCCTGATATGATGCCACCTGCAGGACAATTTTCCCTGTCTGCTTTTTGGAAACAACCTTTTCAGATGGAAGCGGTTTTCTGACAGAGACAGGCTCTGCCTTTTTCTCTTCCTGTTTTTTTGCGGTTTTAACCAGCTTTGCCGCCCTATCTGCAGCATCATCCGTCTTGGATAGAGATTCTTTGGTTTTCTTCTTCTCTGTAACGGCTACAGAGGTAGGCTGCCCATTAGCTTCCTTGGGTTTCTCAGTTGAAACCAGTTCCGTAGGCAGATCTGCCAGGCCCTGCTGGCCTGAACTATCAGGAGCAGCACCGGTTCCCTTTCCTTCATCAGGCAGTGCCCCGAGATGCAACTCTTCCTTAAGGGCGTTGAATGCCCTGTCCTCACTGGCAGTCATCCCCTTTTCTGCACCCTTAGCTGAATCAGCGACTCCCTCTATTCGGGCCAGGCCCGGGGCTTTTCTGCCCTCTGGTCGGGATTCCGGTTTGACTGTGGTGACAGCCGGGCTTGATGTAAGCTTTCCGCCAGTGAGTTTCTGGCCAAGCCAGAAGCCCAGGACAAAGGTCCATGCCAGGACACAGAAGGTTGATACAAATATGGCTATAAGACCTGGCCACCCTATCTGGAACTCTATGGCCTTCTTTTTTTTCTTCTTACTGTTTCCCATGGATATCACCTGCAAAGATTAAAAAATCAGCCCTCAAACAGTGTAGGTTACCCTGCAAAACCATATTACATCTTTTCAGGCGCAGAGACACCCAACATGGCAAGACCATTCGCAAGAACCGTTCTTGTAGCACCTGCCATTACCAGGCGTGCCGTGGAAAGAACGTTATCATCACCAACGAACCGGTGTTTGGCATAAAACTTATGCAAAAGCCCTGCCAGATCATGCAGATAGTAGCTTATCCTATGAGGCTCAAGGGCAGCAGCACTGCCGGCAACTGTCTCAGGAAAGGAGGCAAGGAGCTTCATTATGCGCAGCTCTTCCGGTTCTTTGAGAAGGGAGAGATCCATCTCCCCCATGTCAAGCAGCTCATCCAATGCATTATCTCTATCCTGAATCAAGCCTGCCTCCGCCGCCTTCTCAAATACACTACAGAGACGGGCATGGGCATACTGTACATAATATACCGGATTTTCCTGACTCTGACTCTTTGCCAGATCCAGATCAAAATCCAGATGGCTGTCGCAGCGCCGTGTCAAAAAAATGAATCTCGCGGCATCTGTTCCCACATCGTCAAGGACCTCGCGCAGGGTTACAAACTCACCTGCCCTGGTGGACATTGCCTTGAGCTTGCCTCCCTGGATCAGATTCACAAGCTGCACCAGCAAGACCTGAAGCCCCTTAGGGTCATGCCCCATGGCCTGGATGGCTGCCTTGACCCGCGGGACATAACCATGATGGTCAGCACCCCATATATCCACCAGCATCTCATAACCCCTTTGAAACTTCTCTCTATGGTAGGCTATGTCTGCAGCAAAATATGTGAGCTCACCATTGGAACGCCTCACAACCCTGTCTTTGTCATCTCCAAACTCTGTTGTTCTGAACCATAGAGCACCATCCTTTTCGTAGATGAAGCCCTCAGCCTGCAGCTCTTGGATGGTATCCTGGATGAAACCGGATGAGTGCAACCTCTTCTCGCTGTACCAGTTGTCGAAATGGACGTTGAAATCTTCCAGATCCTCTCTTATCCCCTGGGATATCTCCTGCACCGCCTGTTCAATGAAAAACTGGCTGCATTCATCAAAAGGGAGCGAGATAAACCGGTCCCCCTCCTGCTTTGCAATCCTTACGGCAATCTCCCTGATATATTCACCTTGATAGCACTCCTTGGGAAATTCAACATCCTGTCCAAAATGCTCCAGATATCTGAGATAGACCGATCTCCCCAGGGTCTGCATCTGATTGCCTGCATCATTTATATAATACTCGGTAGAGACATCAAAACCTGCTGCTGCCATTATCCTTGCCAGGGAATCCCCAACAGCCGCTCCCCGCCCGTGGCCCACATGGAGGGGACCTGTAGGGTTCGCGCTTACAAACTCCACCAGGACCTTGCGATTTTCTCCTTCCCGGCTCTCTCCATAACGTCTGCCTGCCTGGATAATCGTCCGCAGATGACCCTGCCAGAAGGAGTCGGAGATAAACAGGTTCAGAAAACCAGGACCTGCCACCTCTACCTTGGAAAAGAGAGGATCCCTGACCAATCCATTCTGCAGGGCCTGGGCTATCTTTGCCGGTGGCATCTTCAGGGGCCCTGCCATTGTCAGAGCCAGGTTACTGGCAAAATCACCATGTTCCTCCTGTTTGGGCACAGAGATGAGATGCCCCTTGGGGAGATCTGCCTGAGGCAGTTCCTCTGCCTGAGCAAGCTCCATGTAACACTGTTCTACCTTCTCTTTCAGTTCCTTTTTCAACATTTATCCCTTCATATCTCCAGTTCCGTTGTAATCTTGAATCTTACGCTTTTTTTTAACAGCCACAAAACATCAGAGGGGAAAAACAGACTCTGCCATGCCCATGGCCAGGAGTATAATCCTGTTTCTGAGAATATTCTGAAGAAAATCCCCTGGGTGGCCGAAAAAGAAAGAGACAGGTCTCCATTATTACACTTCGCCATGTTTTGCAACAACCTTGTGGATTAGCATTGAGTTAGCCGCTGTCTCAAAGAGCAGCGGAAAACAGCTTTTTTACCATGAAGGCGCGGGAAAGCCGCCGTAGTAACTCAGGAGAACCATAACATTGAAACAGAAAGAGATAAGGGATGGCAGTGAAAAAAGATTACTGCAAAGGCTGAAAGCCGATATAGAGGCCTACTGCATATCGGGAAGCCTGTGTATCCCCATAGATATAAAGGACATATCGTCTCAAGGTATCGGGTTTGAGATACTGAAACAACTACCAATAGAGAGAGAGATCGAGATCCTGCTTATCCCTGAACCTGACCTTAAGGTACGGGCCAAAGCTGAGCTGAGATGGTCTATCCGAAACGGACTTAAATGGATTTATGGGGCAAAGTTTACCAGTATGAGCAGAGAGGACGCATCAGCCTTGAGAAACATGGTACACAACATATTCTGGGAAAATTTCAATGGGTAATCCAGGGCAATAGAACGGCAGAAAAAAGGAGGAGGCAGCCCTGCCCGCTCTCCTTAACGAAACCGATCTGTTACCTCTTGATGGACTGCCCCTATCTTCTCATGGATCTCTTCATCAGGGGCCATGCAACCGAACAGTTGATCACCCCAACACCGAGAAGAAAAAATACTGTCCAGTCCAGCCCTGGTTCAAGCATACTGAGGGCAGGATTATCCGGATTGTAATATACCTTCAACTCCTTGCCTGAAGGATATCGGGCGAGGATCTCCCTGACATGCTCCTGGGAACCGAAACATCGCCAGCCGCTGTTCAACCGATGCCCTTCATATATCTTGTCTCCCACCATGTAAAGATAATCCAGGTCGAGACAGAGCCTTGCTATCCTTATATTTTTTGCTGTGCGAAACTCAGTGACCCTGGCTTGAAGCATTCTGCCCTGGGCAGTAGGCCAATTTCTGGCAGCCAGCCCCTCTGCCGCTGAACGGACACCAAAAAACAGGGCGATCATACCGAACATCATGAAAATTATCGCAAAGTAACGCATTACTCCATACCGCTTTTCAGCCCCTGTTGCTCTATATATCCAGGCCTTCCATGCCTGGCTCTATTCCTGGTCACCCAAAATCAGGCCTTCAGGCAGGCTCTCGCCAAAGGCACTCTCCTGCTCCACCATATCCAGAGGACGATATTCCCTTATCGGCAAGATATGATCAGGAGTTGCGCCCATGACCTCCAACCAGATGGCAACGTCATCCCGGAAGGACTGCGACATATCTCTGCTCCTGTCACCGGATACCCGGCAAATAGCGACTACAGCAGCGATAAGGGCCGGGCGCTCCTTCCATTCCCGTTTTTTGAGCTGCTGAACCCAGGCCCCTGCCTCTCCAGGAGGGACCACCTTGTTTTGAGGTCCATAGAGGGGCTGTCGCGCCCCAATCCTGCCAAGACACCAGAACAGCTCTCTCTTGAAGGGGGAAGATGGCAGAAATTCCACAATACGGCGTCCCATGGCTATCTTCTGGGAAATATCCAACCGCTCAAGATTGGCAGCAAGAAGCCACATCTGTTTCAGCTCCTCAGGGGGGACCTTAATCTGTTTTGCCCTGCCCTTCTTGCGTTTTGAAACGAGAGATGGGACCAGCACAGGCGTAAGGGAAGAGAACAACTGCCCCTGCTGCCCGGACGACAGTCCGCCGGAGATCCTGCGCCAGAATATCCACCAGTTCAGTCTCGGTTCTATCTTTTTCACATTGACCAGCCCCTGAAAATAGAGAGGCCAGATCTTTTTCATCCTCCACGGATCCATAGCCTCTCCGGTCCCTGGCCTCATTGCAAAGCCAGTGAGGTTGAACCAGCGCATCTCGTGGGCCTCGCTCCGTTTGCGTCCCTCACTGAATTCCAGGAGAATATCCACGAGCTGTCGCAAAATCGGCAGGCCCCACGCAGAACGATCCATCTCCAGGGCCTCTGCAAGGCGGGGCACCAGTTCACCAGGCCTGAT
>Ga0256840_1003958_pt1 | contig 11455 bp, 14 predicted proteins | sample 355202metaG_FD_185969 | JGI IMG/M metagenome (GOLD analysis project Ga0256840, IMG submission 185969) | Hydrothermal vent microbial communities from Mid Atlantic Ridge, Atlantic Ocean - 355-202 | ecosystem: Environmental > Aquatic > Marine > Hydrothermal vents | place: Atlantic Ocean: Mid...
AAACTTCTCGGTTCATGGGGCTAACCGCCTCGGTGCTTCAGCGCTGATGCAAGGATTGTCAGATGGTTATTTTGTTATTCCTTATACCATTGCTCCTTATCTGGCTTCCATTAAGAATCCAGGTGCAGTCAAAGATGATCATGCCGAATTTAAAAAATCGGTTGAGGATGTTGAAGCTCAAACTGACAAGCTGCTCTCTATCAATGGTAAGAAGACAGTCAACGAGCTACATAAAGAACTTGGCCACGTTATGTGGGAAAATGTTGGTATGGCAAGAAGCAAAGAGAGCCTGACCGAAGCACTCAAGAGAATTCCTGAGATTCGTGATGAATTCTGGAATAACGTTAAGGTCTCCGGCGAAGGGAAGGATCTGAATCAGCAGCTTGAAAATGCTGGTCGTGTCGCTGATTTCCTTGAATTTGCCGAGATGTTGACCGAGGATGCTTTGAACCGTGAAGAGTCCTGTGGTGGTCACTTCCGGGTTGAGCATCAGACCGACGAAGGTGAAGCAACGCGTGATGATGAAAACTTTAGTTACGTTGCTGCTTGGGAATTCAAGGGAACCGGGGTTAAACCTGAGTTGCACAAAGAGCCTTTGAAATTTGAAAGAGTTCATCTTGCCGTGAGGAGTTATAAATAATGGACCTTACATTGCACGTATGGCGCCAGAAGGGGCCACAGGATAAAGGAAAGCTGGAGACCTACCCGGCTAAAAATGTCAGTCCGGATATGTCCTTTTTGGAGATGCTGGATGAAATTAATGATGGGCTGATTAGGCAGGGTAAAGACCCTATTGCCTTCGATCACGATTGTCGTGAAGGGATCTGTGGGATGTGTTCACAGGTTATTAACGGCCGTCCTCATGGTAAACAGGAAAAGACCACTGTTTGTCAGCTGCATATGCGCCAGTATAGCGATGGTGATGAGATCTTTATTGAGCCATGGAGAGCCAAGGCATTCCCGATTCGCAAAGACTTGATTGTTGATCGGACATCTCTTGATGTTATCATGCAGTCCGGTGGCTATGTTTCCTGCCATACTGGCGGGGTTGTTGATGCTAACGCATTGTTGGTTCCTAAACCGGTAGCTGATTATGCAATGGATGCTGCTGAATGTATTGGTTGTGGCGCCTGTATTGCCGCATGCCCTAACAGCTCGGCTATGTTGTTTACCGGTGCCAAGGTTGCCCAGTTGGCTGCCTTGCCACAAGGGAGGCCTGAAGCCAGAAAGCGGGTTAAGGCAATGACCGAGGCGTTGCTCGACGAAGGTTTTGGCAATTGTACTAACCATTATGAGTGTGAAGCTGCTTGCCCGAAGGGGATCAGTGTTAAGTTTATTGCTAAACTGAACCGTGAATATCTGAAAACATTGATGCCAACTTCAACGGAAGCATAAACTTCTGGTTTAAGTTTTAAGAAGTTTGTTATAAAGGGCGAATCTTATTGATTCGCCCTTTTTTTATTGGACGTTACGAAATGGTCAACTGGTTTAGCAAAATTGCAGGGCAAAGGCAGAAAAAAACGTCTCAACCGGATCATACTGCTGTTGTTGATTCACTACCGTTCTATCTGGAGAAAAACAGCGAACTGCTCTCTGCAGATCGTTTGCATGTTGTTCGGCAGTTTCGTGAAAGTGTTGAAAATCAACTCAAAATATTACGAATCTCACTGGATGCGACATCTGTTGTTCTTTGCTGGTCCGGTCCGGCAGCTGAAGAAATAACAATCTATACCTTTTCCAGCCTGTCTACCGATTTTAAGTCTGGTACTTTTCCCCTTGGTTCGGGTGCTATTGGCCTTCTAAAAGATTGTAACGAGATTGTCTTGGCTCCGTATCAAATACATTCTCCGGCAATTCCTTACTATTCAGATCCCCCCCCGGTTGGAAGTTTTTTTGCTCATATCTTGTCTTGTGGAGAGAATGACCAGCGTAAAACGGGGGATTATGGAATCTTATGTGTTGACCGTATTTCAACGGATGGGTGGTCGGCAGAAGATAAAGCATTAATTTCCGCAATGACTGAACAGATATTGCGGAACCTGTTTCTTTCGCGTGATTTGCTTTTTACCGATGTTGAACGTCGAACTCTGCAACTGGTTTTTGCTGGGTTACAAACTTTAAATTCAGCACTTGACCTGGAATCAGTCTATGCAGCAGCAACCGAAGCTCTTAGTCTGATTGTTAAAACAGATCTTTTTGCGATCAGTTTAGTTCACGATAATTATCATGAACTTTGTTATATCGATGGAAACAGTTCCGGTGAAATCTTGAACCAGAAATATACTTTGGCTGATTCGCTGGTTGGTCAAGTGGTCAAATATCGAAGAATATTGCCAGAAACGTTATCTCTTGCTGGAAATGCACCTATTGTTAATGGATTGAAACTGTTTGATACGTACAAATCAGTTTTGGTTGTTCCATTACTGCAGGAGGATAAACCTGTTACGGGTGTGTTGATTATTGCGGCACAAGGGGAAAATCAGGTGACCCGGAATTGCCGGGATATGATAGAAATGATCGCTGCGCAGGTGGCCATCAAGATTGATCTGGCACAATCACATGAGCGAATTCAACAATTGGCGATCACCGACCCACTCACCGGGATTGCCAACCGCCGTGCCTTTCAGCGTGGATTTACCGCAATGCATGAGCGTGCTAAACGTCGATCCGGGTCATTCAGTCTGATTATCTGTGACATAGATCTTTTTAAGCGGGTCAATGATGTTTACGGTCATCCTTTTGGAGATCAGGTGATTCAGCAGGTTGCAAATCAGCTTAAAGAGGTGGTTAGAAGTGGTGACTTAGCCGCTAGAATTGGTGGGGAGGAATTTGCTGTGTTGCTGGAAGATACCGGATTATCGGGCGCTTTTGACGTCGCTGAACGTTTGCGCAAACAGGTAGAAAAGCTTAGTTTGTTTTCTCAAGGGAAGAGTGTCCCTGTGACAATTTCACTGGGGGTTGCAACCTTTCCGCAAGACTCTGATAATCAAGAAAAATTGTTCAATTATGCGGATCAGGCTCTTTATCGTGCCAAGGAGAGTGGCCGTAACCGTTCGGTGTGCTGGGGGAGCATGGGTTGATTTTTCAGCAATGTTGCAATTGTAGATTTCTGGTTGTTTTGCGATTAACTTGGCTCTATCTTTCCTTATCGAGGGGGAACTATGCAATTCGGAAATTATCGGTTCAAATGTACACTTCAAAGAGATGCCATTTTGCCCGAATACAAAGGCTCCACATTCCGTGGTGGTTTTGGTGTTGCGCTGAAAAAGGTCTGCTGTACCGTTAGAAACAATGATTGCGCTTCTGAATTACGAAGAGATAAGACGGCAATTGAGAATGGAAAATTGATAATTGATAATGAAGGTCAAAAGCTAAGAACAGTGATATTTACTTGCCTAAGATTATTAGGTTTTTCATTATCAATTGTCCATTGTCAACTATCCATTACCCATTACCCATTCAATTATATTTGTGGTCATGGGGGATAAGTGGTAGACTAAGCCTGTAGACTAAGGGAGGTAGACCTATGCAAACGATAAACGTCCATGAAGCAAAAACACAATTTTCCCGGTTATTATCTCGCGCTCATACCGGTGAAGAGATTATTATCGCCAAGGCAGGAAAACCTTACGCAAAACTGGTTCCTTTTGCTCCAGTTGAAAAGCGTACTCCGGGAATTGCTAAAGGTTCAGTGACGGCAGATTTTTTTGAACCATTACCGGATCAGGAGTTAGATGCATGGGAGAAGTAACGGTATTGCTTGACACTCATATCTTTCTCTGGTGGCTTTTTGATGATCCAAAGTTACCAGCGGAGATACGGGATACTATTGCAAATCCAGCGAATACAATTCTGGTAAGTTCCGCTTCGGTGTGGGAAATTTCAACAAAATATCGTTTGGGAAAGTTGCCAGAAGCGGCGCAAGTGGCAAAAAATGTTCCAGTGTGGATTGAAAAAGCTGGATTTCACCCCCTTGTGATCACTCCTGAACATGCACAACTTTCCGGGGAATGGAATTTGGCACATCGTGATCCATTTGATCGTATGCTCGCTGCACAGGCAAAGTTGGAAAAAGTCTGTCTTGCCAGTATTAATAAGGAACTGGAAAAGTTTCCAATTAAAATTATGAAAACCTGACGTTGGTTCTGATAAAGGGGCGGCTCAAGACAAGGTTCGCCAATGAGGACACAGAAAAAAGCAATAAGCTAAAATTTTGGCATTTCAAAAAAGTATCTGATTAACACCAATCTTCCACTCCCCCTTAAAAAGTCGTCACTCTCGCGAAGGTGGGAGTCCAGGAATTTGAACAAAACCTCTGGATACCCACCCGCCTTCGCGAGTATGACGTAGACAATGTGCATAATCAAAGTGGAAGATCAGTACCCATCAGGAAAAAGTATGAGGTGATTTAATAAAAACCGGATGGTGGCAACACCATGGTGTTTTACCCATTATCCAAACCTTCCCTCCCCCCCCCCGAACTACGTTTTGTTTTACATGGTTTCCATTATCAATTGTCCATTATCAACTATCAACTGCCTTTCACTGCAACATTGCTGTTCTGGCCAAATGGTCTATTTTTCTGCATGATTGCTCCCAAAAGGAGGAATCATGGTTGTTTATGTGACAACACAGGGGGCAAAAATCGTCAAAGAAGGGCGACATCTGCTGGTTAAAAAAGATGGTGCCACTCATCACACCTTGTTTACCTATAAATTACAGCAACTTATCATCTGTGGTCGGGTCGAACTTACGGCATCGGCTTTGGCTTTTTTGCTGAGAGAGGAGATTGATACAGTTTTTCTCCGTTTCGATGGGCGTTATCTGGGGCGTCTATCTTCTTCTGAATCGAAAAATATATTTTTGCGGAAAAAACAATTTTTGTTGTTGGATGATCAGGAGTTTTGTTTGCGGGTATCGCGTCAATTACTTCGTGGCAAGTTTTTGAACATGATTACCGTGTTGCAGCGGATTGGTCGGACGCGTAAAAACCGTGCGGTGGAGCCATGTATCCAGCAAGTTCGTCATAGTTTGGATAATCTTTCGGCGGCGGCATCCATTGATGTGCTGATGGGGTATGAAGGAAGTGCCGCCTCGGCCTATTTTTCTGGTTTTCGGTTGGGGCTTGATCACGATTTCGGATTTACTCGGCGGGTTCGCCGTCCCCCGACAGATCCGGTCAATTCGGTGCTTTCGTTGCTTTATACCATGTTGATCAACCGGGTTTATGCGGCGATCAGAATTGCTGGCCTTGACCCTTATCCTGGCGTACTGCATCGGAGTGACTACGGGCGTCAGGCGTTGCCGCTGGATCTGGTCGAGGAGTTCCGGGCGATCCTGGCTGATACCTTGACTCTGTCGCTGTTTAATTTACGGAGTTTGCAGGAAGGGGATTTTGAACGGATAGAGCCAGAAGCGGGTGTGTGTCTCCGGGGTGGGGATTAAGGTCACCCAAATGGAATTTCTCATTTGTTAGGGGGGAATATGAATATGTTGATTACCTACGATATTGCCAATGGTAGACGCTTGCAGCGGGTTGCCAAAGTTATGCTTGATTACGGTTTGCGGGTTCAGCGATCAATTTTTGAAGCGGATGTTTCCCTGGTACAATTTCGAGAACTGCGTGACCGGACTGAAGCGGAGATGGATTTTCTCAAAGATGGGGTGAAATATTTCCCCCTTTGCAAACAGTGTGATTATTTGTGGTATGTTGTTGGCGAAAATCTGGTTGTTGAGGATAGTGCTTTTCTGGTGTTGTGAGGATTGATGAGATGGAACAGAAGAAGAATAAGAAACATGTTTTGTTGGTTTCAGTTGGTGGTTCTGCGGAGCCGGTTATTTACAGTATAAACAGCCAGAAGCCCGCTTATGTCATCTATTTTACTTCGCGAGATAGCCGTAAAACAGTTCGTCATGGGGTTGAACCAGAATTGGATTATCGTCTGCTTGATCACGAGATTATTGAGACCGAAAATGAGGAGGATTTACAGGTTTCGGTACGGGTGTTGTTGCGACGGTTGCCCCAATTACTGGCAAAATGGGATCTCGATTATTCGGTATTGCAGGGCGATTACACCGGTGGTACCAAAACCATGTCGGCGGCGCTGGTGTTGTGCTTGTCAAGGTTTGGTTGCCCTTTCAGTTATATTGGCGGAACTGCCAGGGATAAGGATAATCTGGGGGTCGTCATTAACGGCAGGGAGCAGATGCTCTACCGGAAAAATCCCTGGGACGTTCTGGCGGTCAATGATTTGCAGGAAATCCGCCTGTTGTTCAACCGTTGCAGCTATCGTGAAGTAGAAAACCTTGCCCAGAAAACGGCGGTGCGAGTTGAGGAGAGCCAGCCTTTTTTTACTGGTTTGCAGCATGTTTCCGCCGGACTTTATAAGTGGGATAACTTTGACTATAAGAGGGCTGGTGGCTTGTTGCAGCGGGGGATCGGCGAGCTGAGACCGTTTATTCAGGGGCATTCGAGTGTTGAGCTAAAAGTGTTTTTGCAACAGTTGGTTGTTTGTCAACAACGTCTGGATACCCTTTTACGGGATACTCTGTTGTTTAAACCTAATCCTTCCAAAAAAGAACAGCAACAACTTTTAGCAAATATCAATGTTGATGGTCAGACATTTATTGCTGATTTGCTTGCCAATGCGACCAGGCGGGGTGAGATTGAGTATAAGTATGACGATGCTGTGGCTCGGCTTTACAGTGTCATCGAAAAAATAGCAAAGATTCGCCTGAAAACAGTTTATGAACTTGACAACTCTGATCTTGACCTCAGCAAGGTGCCAGAATCCCTTCATTCAGGTCTGCGTGATTACTCCCTGAATGCTTTTACCGGTAAAATTCAAATTCCTTTGGGACGCAGCTATGCTTTACTGGCAAGTCTGGATGACCCATTGGGTAATGCCTATCTTGAATCGGCGGCGGAGTTGGAAAAGGTTCTGGGGATTCGTAATATGTCTTTGCTGGCTCACGGCTTTGCTCCGGTGAGTTCCGAAACTTATGCCAAAATGTTGCTGATAGCGTTGCAGTTTGCTGGAATTAAACGGGAAAATTTGCCCTCGTTTCCGTTGTTGCCGGCAGGGATAGATCTGCTTTGATGCGTTCAGGTGATTGGCAACGGCGCCTTGATGTGTGGACAAAAACAGCTGAGCTGGAAAATTTATTGCCCGAATTAACGGCGCTGCGCGGAGTACAACAACCGGAAAAGTTTCACGCCGAAGGGGATGTCTACATTCATACCCGGTTGGCTGTTGCAGCAGTCGATCCTGCTGCTGATGAACGGGTGTTCTGGGCAGTGTTGCTGCATGATATTGGTAAATTGACAACGACAGAGCTTGTGAACGATCAATGGCGGGCTCATGGTCATGTCGAAAAAAGTGCTGAACTTGTCCCGGATGTTTTCAATCGGTTGAAGTTGACAAGCCTGATTGAAGATGTGACCTGGTTGGTCAAAAATCATCACTTTGCCCTCGATTGGGGAAATAGTGTGTTTAAAAAGTTGACCCTGCGACAACGACGGTTTTGTGCTCTGCCGTTGTTTCCATTACTGATTGAAGTTTGTCGCGCCGATGCTGCTGGCAGTATCGGTTGTAGTGACAAATTGGAGCGGCTGGAGTGGGTTTTATCACAGCTTTAGTTTACAAAAGCAGAAAGTTGAGCGCCATATCAAGGTGGAGGTTATCAATGGTTCGTACCGATGTGCATGTCTGTCTGGTCTCCGATCAATTGCTCCCCAATCTGTTGCCAGCTTTGGATATAGCAGTTCGTCCCGATGATTTGTAGTCATCGGCTGCAACAGCTCGAAACAAATCTGTCCCGCTGGTTAGCAGGGGATGTGTTAAAATAACCGATTTTACCCCAGCTGACTTACTGTTTCTGTAATAATACTGTACTGAACTCATCAAGTAGCTGGTTTTTGATCAGCCGACAGCCAAGTTTTTGATATTTCTGCCGGACATCAAAATTGTATTCCCATAAAATTCCGGAAAGAAGCAAGCGCGTCCCGGTCTCTGCTTTATTGATCAGGTCTTCTGCAACATCCAACAGAATATCCCCATAAATATTGGCAAGAATCAAGTTGAAATTATCTTCTTCCAGTTGGTCAAGTATCCCGCACACATGAGTGATTTGCTGATCAACCTTGTTGCGGCGACAATTTCTTTTGCAACTGGTGATCGCACTTTGCTCAATATCAACACACCAGGCACGTCCCGGGTTCAAAAGGAGTGCCGCAATTGTTAAAATTCCCGTGCCACTGCCAAGATCCAGAATTTTTTGATTGTTATTCACTGGAAGCGTTTCAAGAATTTCCAGACAGCTTTGGGTTGTTTCATGTTCTCCCGATCCAAAGGCACCCCGATCCATTATCAACTGGATACGATTATCCGCGACAGAAAGATTATCTGGTGGAACGATGGTAAAGCGTCGGCCAATATCAAAAGGAAGGTAGTTATCTCGCATAATTGTTCCAAAAACTGTTGGCTTATAGCAGTCCGGTGCTTTTGAATAGTAACAGCAGGACAGTGTAACTGAAGGCAGACGCAAGGGTTGACAGCATGACGATAGATCCTGCCAGGTCAGCATCGCCTTTTAACTGTTGAGCCATAATATAAGTAGCCGTTGCCGCAGGTGTTCCAGCCATTAAAATCCCGATCCCCAAATCTGCATTGGAGACTCCCAGCGGAACAAGCAGCAGGAGCGCCAGCAATGGGAGCAGAACAAGTTTAATCGTGCTGGCAGCTCCCGCAAGTTTCAGATCACCTTTTAGCCGTTCCAGAGAGAAGCTCCCACCAATAGCCAGAAGTGCCAAAGGCAATGCCAAGCCGGTGGTAATGCTCAGGGATCGGTCGATAATTATTGGAATTGGCAAACTCCAGAAACTCCAGATAATGCCAAGAAAAGATGCGATAATCAGCGGATTAAGGATGGTCTGTGCAATCAAATTTGGAGTTTTTTCCTCACCTCTCCCCTGGTGTGGCAGGAGAAGTGCGAGAATTGCGCACAAGTTCAATACTGGAACCAGAAAACCCATCAGGATACCAGCTTTGGTTAATCCCTCTTCTCCGTAGGCATTCAAGCAGATAGCCAGCCCGATATATGCCAAATTGCCACGGAATGCTCCCTGGCAAAAACTGCCGCGGATTGCTGCTGGATATTGGCGCCTTCCGGTATAAAAATAAGTAAGAGCAAAGCCGATAATTATGACCAGGCTTGATCCGATCACCAGGGGAGCATTAAAAAAGCTGGAAAAATCAGCTTTGCTAATTTTATAGAAAAGTAATAATGGCAAAAAAACCAGGTAAACCAGTCGGTTGGTTTGTTGGAGAAATGCTTCATCGAAGAGTCGAAGCTGTTTGAGCAGAGTTCCCAGCCCGATTACTAAGAAAATTGGGAAAACAATTGTGAGTGTTTCGACAAACGGCTGCATGTTGGCTCCAAAAAGTCTGCGCAGAATAGCCCAGATATAACCGCCTGTCTATCATTGATAGAAAAAGGGGTTTCGTCTGACACCCTTTTTTCTTCTGGCGAAGTAAAGCTTTTTCTACACGGTCACTGTACTCGCCGATACCCAGTTCTTTGTCATCTAATGCCGGAGCGCTGTAGGAGGTGGTTGACGAAGCGCTCAGGCGTTGTCAGGGAAATAATATATTTTCCGCAAATTCCCCAGCATACATTGCTCTATCGTGTAGAAAAGTATAGTATTCCCATTTCTTAAAATCGCAAATTCAGCTGGGTGACATTGAGAATTTGGTGATTGAGCTTCGGTCAAGGTGACTTGAAGCTGAGATGCAAAACGATTATGTTATTTAATGTTCCAACACGCAGGTAGAAGCCATCCTCTCCCCCTGGGGAGAGGGGATGATTTTTCATCTTTCAGGATTTTCAGTCTAGTTTCGAACCTATGTACTTTCAGTGCATAGGTGTTCAGTTACAGTTCATAAGGAACAAAGAATGAAGCAGTTTAAAATTATTCTATACGGAATTGTATTTCTCCTTACCGTCTTATTCTTGACCGGTTGCGATAATTCAACCTCAGAATCACAGGTTTCTCGGGGAGGTCTGGTTGGGAATGTCGCCCCCGATTTTACTTTGACCAATATGCAAGGGGAAAAGGTTAGTTTATCCCAGCTTCGTGGTAAGGTGGTCATCCTTAACTTTTGGGCAACCTGGTGCCCTCCCTGTCGGGAGGAGATGCCTTCTATGGAGCAGCTTTACCGTGATTTTAAAGAGAAGGGTTTGATCCTGCTGGCAATTAATGTTGAAGAAAATGGAGAACAGGCGGTGAGCAAATTTTTGCAGAGAACGCCGTACAGTTTCCCGATTCTTCTCGATAAGGATGGTATTGCACAAAACGCTTATGGTGTTTTCCGCTTCCCTGAAAGTTTTATTATCGACCGCGATGGGGTTGTGGTTGAAAAAATCATCGGCGGGCGTGACTGGTTATCTGGACAAACTTTTAAACTGATTGATTTTTTAGTCAACGGTTAAGATATTTACTGAGGTTAATATGGATGTTGGCACTGATATCACTGTTTGGATTGCGTTTTCTGCGGGACTCCTCTCTTATTTTTCCCCCTGTGTCCTGCCGCTGATTCCCTCTTACTTGACTTATATTTCCGGACTCTCTTTTGCTGAGTTAAAACAGTCTGATGCCAGCAATAAGGTTCGCTTGACAGTTGTCTTACATTCACTGGCTTTTATTGCCGGATTTTCAGCGGTATTTATCACGTTGGGTGGCTTGGCCGGGTTGGCTTCTGCATCGTTTCAAACTTACCTGCATGATGGCTTGGGGATACTCCAGAAAGTTGGTGGGGTGCTGATTTTCCTGTTTGGTATTCATCTGAGCGGGCTGTTTCATTTCAGCATGTTGCTGGGTGAAAAACGGGTTCAACTGCGGAATAAACCAACCGGTTTTATCGGAACTTTTCTGGTCGGGATTGCCTTTGCTGCAGGCTGGACCCCCTGTATCGGGCCAATTCTTGGAACTATTTTGGCGATTGCTGCTGGCAGTTCTGGCGGGATAGGAAAAGGGATTCTTCTTTTAACCAGTTATTCCGCTGGTCTTGGTCTGCCCTTTTTTATTTCCGGGCTGTTATTTCACTCCTTTCTTGGATTTTTTGAGCGCTTCAAAAAACATATTCGTATCACCGAGATAGTGACTGGGGTCTTGTTGATGATTGCTGGTATTTTGCTATTCTTTGATCTGTTCAGTCGTATTGCGGGGTTTCTCTATCAGCTTTTCCCCCCCTCTCTTGGTTGATGACCCGCCAGCTTATAAATTATTCTTATTTTTGTAAGAAAGCCCAACTGATTCTACGGTTTCACCCAGGGTGAATTTATCCTCACCCACCCAGCCAGTGGTGTAGGCGATTAAACCTTTTTTCTGGTCAAACGCTCAATACTTGTGTATAAAAGAAACTTCTTTTAATCCGGAGGTCTTGAGTGTTGAGCT
>Ga0256840_1003959_pt1 | contig 11454 bp, 7 predicted proteins | sample 355202metaG_FD_185969 | JGI IMG/M metagenome (GOLD analysis project Ga0256840, IMG submission 185969) | Hydrothermal vent microbial communities from Mid Atlantic Ridge, Atlantic Ocean - 355-202 | ecosystem: Environmental > Aquatic > Marine > Hydrothermal vents | place: Atlantic Ocean: Mid...
TTATAGAATATGAAATGTAATGGAGGTATTATGTGCGGTCTCAATCCTTTTTTCTCAAAGGTACATTTCTATTGGAGGTATTATGTGCGGGATTTTTGGGATTTATAATAAGAAGTCTCAATCCTTTTTTCTCAAAGGTACATTTCTATTAAATTGGAAGAGCATATGCAAAAGAGACTGTTGGAAACAACGAGTCTCAATCCTTTTTTCTCAAAGGTACATTTCTATTGTTGATCTAAACCGACTTTCTCGAGAACAGCGGATGGTCTCAATCCTTTTTTCTCAAAGGTACATTTCTATTATTAAAAAGGTTGCAAAATTTATTTAAATAGGGGGTTATAGTCTCAATCCTTTTTTCTCAAAGGTACATTTCTATTGAGAAGATACTATCGTTTCTTATGGATATGCCAGAGAGCCTGTCTCAATCCTTTTTTCTCAAAGGTACATTTCTATTGTTCAATAGAAACGATAAAACGTGGCCTCAAGTAAGAAAGTCTCAATCCTTTTTTCTCAAAGGTACATTTCTATATTTTTGAAAATCAAGAAAGTTATCAGGCGTTTAAAGAAAGTCTCAATCCTTTTTTCTCAAAGGTACATTTCTATCTCTGATTGGAAACAAAAGTTTATTAATACCATTAACAAGCTGTCTCAATCCTTTTTTCTCAAAGGTACATTTCTATGTCTATATCATATGAAAACATGAAGGTTTTTTCTAAGTCTCAATCCTTTTTTCTCAAAGGTACATTTCTATGCTGGTTTGTTTGGTGCATCTACTGCGGCAGGTTCTACGTCTCAATCCTTTTTTCTCAAAGGTACATTTCTATAAAAAAAGAATAATTTCAACAACTACAGCATATAACATTTGGTCTCAATCCTTTTTTCTCAAAGGTACATTTCTATGAATTCAGAGACAGGGTCATAGAAGAAGACGGACGTGCAAAGTCTCAATCCTTTTTTCTCAAAGGTACATTTCTATATTCTTTAAAATATAAAGCATTTGAGATTTATTTTTCTGGGTCTCAATCCTTTTTTCTCAAAGGTACATTTCTATGCCATTGAAAGTATTGAATCGGGAGAAGTAGTCTTTTAGTCTCAATCCTTTTTTCTCAAAGGTACATTTCTATATGGAGGTAAATAGGTAAATGTGCGGGATTTTTGGATTTGTCTCAATCCTTTTTTCTCAAAGGTACATTTCTATATGCACGCAGAAACACGGAAAGTTTCTTGGGTAAACCTTCCGCGTCTCAATCCTTTTTTCTCAAAGGTACATTTCTATAATAATAACTTCTTTGGTGAAATATCTGAAAACCTAAAATACGTCTCAATCCTTTTTTCTCAAAGGTACATTTCTATTTTTTCGCCTCTCTTGGCTTTTTATTATTAGCAACAAGGAGCGTCTCAATCCTTTTTTCTCAAAGGTACATTTCTATTATGAACCATTTATTAAGGCAACTGGCGTAACTGCGTAGTGGTCTCAATCCTTTTTTCTCAAAGGTACATTTCTATAAGCCAAGCAAGATTAACATTGCTTGGCTTTATTATTGTCTCAATCCTTTTTTCTCAAAGGTACATTTCTATAATAAATAATCCAGATAAAACAGTTGGTCTTATATTGTCTCAATCCTTTTTTCTCAAAGGTACATTTCTATTCCTATAGAAATTTATCCATATTATGCTGTTGTTGAGGTCTCAATCCTTTTTTCTCAAAGGTACATTTCTATAACAAAAGATATAAAGAATTTTCTTCTAGCTTTAAAAAAGTCTCAATCCTTTTTTCTCAAAGGTACATTTCTATAACCAAAGCCATCAATAGATGGCTTTGGAAAAAACACGAAATAAGGTCTCAATCCTTTTTTCTCAAAGGTACATTTCTATGTGAGTTCCAAAAGAGATAGTATGAAGGAAGATGATGTGTCTCAATCCTTTTTTCTCAAAGGTACATTTCTATGTCTTATATTAGAGAATGTTATAAAGTGCCCGTTTCCTAGTCTCAATCCTTTTTTCTCAAAGGTACATTTCTATTTAAAACTAGAAGATTTTGAATATAAAATAGAAGAATTAAATAAGTCTCAATCCTTTTTTCTCAAAGGTACATTTCTATCCTGCCTTCCTTATCTCCAATCATTACACTCCCTTATCCCCTACCTTGCGCGAACCTTTTTCTCAAAATCGTTTTTACCATCCAACCACACTTTACCATACTCCTTTTTTCTCAAGCATCCCAAACAATTACTCCTTTGCGTCGACCAGATCTAATTTTGCCCATTTTCCCCGTTTTGCCAGGTCAGCGCACATTTCACTTTATCCATACCACCCGCGCAACCAGCTTACAGATGCTCATCCCGCCCATTCACCATAAACACGTTCCCTTCAAAATATTCATAAACCATATCTCCCTCACCAGTCCACGCGTAAAAGAAGACAAAAGTCTAAAGCATTCAACTCTACTGAACGTTTTACTACCTCGTCTGGGCCGAGCTCCAACAATTCATCCTTACAGCCAGCACTCTGTGTCCTAGAATTTTCTTATGCTCTGTTGGGATACCATCCAGTTCTTTATAATTAGTTAATTCATTACCTACTCCACCAGAACAAACTGGTCCCTCACGGAGAAATAACAAAATTAAACACGCTCCTACTCCTTTTATTCCTTATCTACTTTACCTTAAATCGTTGTTTCAATCCTGAAAAATCCAGATTAGCTTTAACTGGCTGTTTTTGTATTGTCTTTTTGCAAGCATTATCCTGAACTCGTTTATTTTTTAGCCTAGACGAGTTTGACCCTGATTCCAGACTAACTCTACCAAATGGCATAGCAGAAGCAAGATCATAATTTCTAGCCGTCTCTGTAGCCAACCAAATTGTGGTTGAATGAGATAAATAAATTGGTTCCCTTCCTTTGCCCTGGTTAATTTTAATGTGTCTAAATTTTTCTACAGTCACTGCTTCTGCACCGCTATGCCGACCAACCTTTAATTCAACACCAGCCCCTGATAAAGGAAGTTTGGCGCCCAAACGTTGAATTACCTTATCCTCTTCTTGCAATACCTTGCCAAAAAAAGCACTTAAAGCCTTTTCTATGGCCTCAATAGACAACTCTATAGATGGATTTTTATCCAAATTTTTTACTACTGTGATACTCCCCTTAAACACTGTTCCCGGTTCTATCACTTCAAACAGTTGATAAACTCCAGAACCCTGCCTGCCACCTTTTTTTACATTTACCGCATAAACTATTTTGGTCTTAACGTCTTCAACTGGAACAAAATCAGAAATCTTAATCCTCTTTAAAATATCGTCTTTGGCATACTTATAGCCTAAAATTTTTTGTTCCATTGTTTGAGAACGCTTTTTAAGGTCAACCTTTTCAAGAAATTGCTTATCAATCCCGTCCTGATAAAAATTTAGGATAGCTGTTCTTAAAGCTCCCTTGATTGAACTGCCGGGAATAATTGGTTGATTTGTGTTGGGATTGTAAGCCAGAGACAATATCTCAAATTTATTAAGTCCTTTTTTGACCTGATTGGCTGACAAATTTTTTACTCTATCAAAGTGCGCTGGTATCCCTGCTGCTAGTTTTATTTTACGTTTAATCACTTCAGGATGACGTTGCACAAACTCTAGTTGGTTAGCCATAAATCTATACATTTTAACCAGAGCTATGGGTTCACCTTGTTTACAAATAGCGGAAAACTTTACAATTTTATCTTGAGACAAGCCAAGTAACAGTTTGTCCATATCCAAAAAAAGAAGCTCTTTGTTTTTGGCATCTAGAATAAAGTTTGCAGGATCATATACGTCGCCATAACCTACGTGCAGAGGGCTTAATACCTTTAGTGTATATTTTTTAGTGATAGACTCGGGTTTCATCTTAGTTCTCCATTGATTTAAAATAAAGCGGCAAAACAATAGAGTATCCTTGTCCAATGGTCTGTGGTTCGGTCTTGGATAAATTTTGTAATGCCCTGCCGATAAAAGGAAATTCTTGTTGTGTTTCTGTTATAAAAACAGCTCCTTCATCTACCATCAAAACTGGATTTTTAAATGGATTCTCAGATGTAGCCAAAAAACTGCCGTGTTTGCCAAAACGGACAAAAGGTTGAAAATAGCATTTTAAAAAGTTTTTCTCTGGTACACACGGGGACAAGGTATAAATGGCTTCGCAATTAGAAAAATCGGGCAGTTCCAGTTCCTGCTCCTCTCCCAGGGAAAACCGCCCCATTCCAGAAGAGGCATCCCTGCCAAAACCTGCCAAACCAATTTGCTCTAGCAATTCTAAAACGAGTTCTATTTTCAATACGCTTTCGTCCACTAACACGAACAGAGATAGCTCCATCCCAGGTAAATAAAACAGGTCTATTTGATTGTAAGGAGCAAAACCTTCTCCTGTAGTGCCTGTCAACCGATTTATCTTATTGTGCAGCTGGAAATCTTCCACTTCTATTTTAGCAGGATACCCATCTGCTTCTGGGATAACCTCACGATAACGGCTCACAATATCTTTTTCAGAACAAAGCAAATCAGCCTGACAAAAAACTTTTAAATCTCTGCCTACCTGTAAATATTTCTTCTTTTTTTGCTTTTTTCTGTTTTTGATAGTCTCTGCGACATTACTGCTTTGTTCTTGATTTTGAAAAAAATTTAAAGGCAGAGCTGGCCTGGTTAGGAAAAACAATTCTTTTCCTTTGGCAAAAAATTTGGGAAAGGCTGAAGAAAAAATAATAAAGGGATGAGTAACATAACTTTCCAAAGAAACAGGCAAATTATGACCACTTAGAATAAGTTGCCAGATAAAATGCCCAAAAAGAGTATCACCTTTTAAAGGTGTGCCAAACCTGGACTCTGGCTTGAGCACAATTTCGTACAACTTCACGCTCGTTCTCCTCAAGATAAGGTTATTTAATATTTACTTGTTACTAGTCCTTAATTGTAATTCAAAATCAGCAATCATTTCAAAAGGGCGTGGATTGTTTGAACTTTTCATCCAAGGCTTTATCTTCAAAACAAAAACTCACCCGTCCGTAACCACGACTTCCACTTCCTCCAAGCGCATCCAATTCTAGCAACTTCAATCCTTCTAAAAGTAAATTTTCCAACTTTTCACTATCACCAGCAAATTTTTTTAAAGTAATTGTAAATTCAAACTCTACGTTTGCAGGAACCCTCTCGGTAAAACGAGGATTTGCTGTACTGGTAATGCGATTAATAGAATTTTCAGCCTTAATCTCAGTGGCAACCATCTCTCCCCTGTTTATCTTGTTTCTGACCTCTTCTGTAAAATAGCAGTCAGAAAAAGACACCCTGGCCGGCCCAATCTCTCTGGTACTATCAGCATTTGCCCCACTTGCACCAAACAGTTTTAAGATATTAGTGGCAAGCTCTTTTTGGTCACCTTGAACGCTGTTTAAATATTGGACCGAAATTGGCTCTCCTTCAGTGTAATGCATTAAACCACTTTTCAACTCCAATAAAGAACGTACCTTACCTTTTAAAGAAGAACCAGGAATGTAAGGCTCGTTGGTAAATGGATGTTTAACCACAGGGTTATCTGTACCGCCAATATGCATTTCAACATCTCCTGCCCCAATGTGCAGTCCTGTTTTTAAAATAATTTTACCTTTAATCTCTTTTATATTTTCCAATTTCATTACTAACTCCTCCTTAGATTATCTGTTATCTTCTAAAAAATAAGTAATTTAATAAAAAATTTCAAATAAACGTTTTTTTATTTTTTGCCAATAAGTTTACTTATCCCCATATCTTCGATAAAAACCAACAAACGCTTCAAAAAAATTGGTTGCTATCTTTAAATCTTGTTTGCTCTTTACTTGATTAACGAGTTGTTTAATAAAATCTTCAAATTCCGTGGTAACCAATTTTCTGCCCCCTGCATAAACCACCTTGGGAATCAACATATGCAATTGGGGTAAAATAACCTTTTGCCAATCATTATCGCTATAAGCAGCCGAACGTTGATTTAGCTTGACAAACTCATCGTAAAATTTACGTAGTTGAGAAGACTTGTTTTTATTTCTTCCACCTTGCTTATGAATGTATTCTGCCCATTTTTCTGCCCCTTCAGAAAAAATTAGGTAATCTACATTTCCATCCGTTTTTTTTAATTTAAGTTGCATTTTTGTCTCCTCCTAATAAAATTACTTGTTTTAACTATATCTTCTTTGTTTATAAAGCACAGTCCACAAAGGTACTCTTAAATCTCCTCTGTGCTTTTGCACAAGCTCTACCAGACGCAAACCAATATTTTCTTTAGTCTGCTGAGTCTGCTCATTAGCGGCTTTAACATTTCTAGCTACAATATAACACAACAGAGCCCGCCACTTCAGACAATCCACGTCCTGCAAGTTGATTTTTGGTAAATGTTTTAAAATAAGCTTTTCTTTTTCAGCCATGGCAATCAAGTCGTTTAATCTATACAGAGTTGATTTTGTTAAACAATTTGTTGTTAGTAAGTTCTCAAATTCTGTTGTAAGATTGAATAACTCATTAAAACAATCCCAATTTAGGGAACGATTAAATACAGTTATCCTATTTTTCCCACTGTCTTTTGCCTGTTCAAGATTTTCTTCTGTCCTTTTGGCTATAAGATCAATGGGCATATTTGCCTTGACCAGGCTAATGCCAGCAGAAAAATGGATTTTTGGATTTTCGCACACGTAATCCTTGAATTTTTTTGCCAGAAATTGAGCCAGATTAATGATTTTATCCCACGGACCCAACAGAAACAAATCATCTCCGCCGGCAAATACCGTATAAGTAGAGTTAAATTCTTTGTTCGTTCGCAGGGCATAGGGTAAATACAGGGCAAAGAAATTGTTAAACGTAGAGCTTAAGGCGTATAATCTGGAAATGGTAAAACGTTCTGGCGGCAAACCGCAACTAAACAACAGTCCCAGATCATCTACATCTGCTTTTAGCACTCCAAGAGCATCTACGCCCCACCATTTATCATCTCTGTTTTTCAAAGAGCTTAAAGCCAAATGTGCCAACAGTTTAGGGCTACGTTCCCTGATTGCCTCTATTAGTTCTTCAGTGGTTTGAGGGTCTTTTTTGCACTCAACCAATCTATCATCATATTGGTCATCTTCGGTATAGACAGGTACGTAGCCATTTAAAGGCACAAAGGTTACTTCTTCTGGTATTTCACCTTCTGGAGTGGTATCTACCTGCCACAATTTGCGCAAAGTTCCATTTTGGGCAAAATTCGTCATCTTGCCTTGAACAAACACAACTTGATACTCGCCAAATATAGGCTCAACCAAATACTTGCCTGGACTGGCAAGTTCACTTTTATCTATTTTGTGTAAAATCGCTATGCGTTCGTTTTTAACCAGATTTGTGCCCAGCATAATGTGGTCCCTACACCACTTGCAGGCAGAGCCCTGTGTATTTGAATAAATCAATGGATCATTTTCCACGTCTGCACAGGCAGGACGTTTGCCACACAACGGACACAAAGGCGAACTGAGCTGGTTATTAAATTTATCCAAATAAGAATTAAATACTCCACAATACCTGGCAGGATCAAATTGGCTTGCTTTTTTACTTGCCAGATTTTCCTGCACTTTTTGCCAGAATCCAGTAAAATTGTTGGCTTTAAAGTCTTCAGGGCTTGCTTCTGTAAAAGATAATCCCAAGGTGGTCTCGCCATAGCTATTGGCAATAAGCCAATCATTAATTTTGGCTTCCACTTTTAACACCCTCTTTTGGGTTGCCTTCTCCAGGTTGGGGGCAAGGATGTAAAATTTGCCAGCACTGTTTAATAGAACTGAATAGGGAGACAATTCCAATTCATAACACAATAAATCTGCAGCCAGTTCACAAAATAAAGATATGGCAAAAGAACGTCCTCTTAAGATTTTGGAACGATGATGACTTTCTTCGCCTGCGTGGGCAAAAATAAACTTTTGAATGCCAAAAAAATCTCCAGCAATGATTAAAAATTTATTGCCGTTCTTTTTAATTTCCTGTTCGTTTAAGGTGTCTGTTTTCAGGTGGTACAAATAAAGGGCCGTTGCCATGGCCGCCGTGGTTTTACTGTGGTGATACAAAGATACATCTGGTATGACTTTACCTACTCTGGCAGCAGGTACAAAAAACGTATATTTTTTCCAAAGAGACTCAAAGTGTTGCATCCACAAAATCAGGTTATCTTCTTTATGGGCCAAAGATTTTAACCCGATAAGGAAATTATTATATAACTCTTGATAATCTTTAAGTCCTTTATTTGTTAATTCTTGTATCTTGTCAGGAAAAATATTTTTGGCTGACATTGGCAAAAGCTGATATCTACACTCAAAATTTTGCAAACTCACAAAGCTTTTTTTATCAAAAGATAATAGTTGTTCCAACAAAGGAACTAGCCTTGTGGATTGAAAGTCCTTAAAAGCAACTCCTTCTCCTTCTGCAAATTTATCCCTATCTTGTCCGCTACTTAATTGGTCTGCAATGCTGATAATAAGCTGCTTTGGAGTCTCAGGCTTGTGATGCATTGCCGCTAGGTTTACAAAGTTATCCACTCCCCAATCTTTGTGAAACAAAATTTTTGGGAATAATTCTTTATTATTTTCAATAAAGGCCGCGGTATAAAGGGCGTGTTTGTGTGAGTATCTCCCTGTATGTACAGGTTGATATAAAGATTGATTGTTTTCTGCATAATCTGCAGGAATTTCAAAGGATCCTTGCACTAGCTTACCCAGATCGTGACACAGGGCGGATAAAGATAAAATTAATGTTTCTGTGTTTTCCATTTTTAAGCCTCTCTAAAAAGTTAATCCAGACCGTAATCCCTGACTTTAGGAATTACTTTTGCCTATTGTGGACCAATTAGCTTGTACCTTCCCAGTCCAAAGCTGGTGTTTTTCCCTACGTTTAAGTATTGACCTAAGAGTAAAAAATCCCAAAAAGGCTTTAATTCTCCCCAAAAACTTATTTTCCCCACCAATCCACCTGCTGGTATTCTTTGTCTTTGCCGTGTAGAATACCTGCTAAACGAAAACCATTTCAAGTTGTCTTCAACCACTTTTATCTTTTCAGCTAGGGAAATGAGTTTGGCAAAATCAAGCTCAAGTTCATCTTGTTTTACTCCACAGTGAAAGTAGGCTAACAAACGAATTCGTCTGAGCAAATTTCTAATAATATCCTTAAAACTTAACTCCCGGGTAATGAGTTGTCCATCTCTCATTAGTTTTAAAGGCGTTACAAATTCAAGACTTATCTGCTTACCTTCAGGAAAATTCTGGAGTAAAGAGGTTACAGATAGTGAAGATGCATTTAATTCTATAGTAGTATTTTTTGAAGTATAGATTGACATTGCCTGCCCATTAGTTGATCGGTTTTGGTTTGGGTATTGCAAAGTCACTTCTGTAAGTTCGCATTTACCCTTATCTGCGCCAAGTCCTTGCTCTGCAAGATTGCTCATTACCAAAACAAAGTAGGGCAAATATTCTATAGCCTTGCCAATCAAAACTATTTCCACTTCCAAATAATCGTTTTTTCTGATTAACCGTTCCCTTCCAGGGGGAGGACAAAGCACAAAAGGATGAGGTATATGCTCGTACTTACGCATTATCTGACTATTTTTTGGCCTTGGCGTTTCGAAAATATAGGCATATACGCAAGAACTATTCAAAATACATTTCTTGCATTCGTCTACAAACCTAGCAGCACACACCGTTTTTTTAAACACATAACCAAATCCACCTCTGAAAGTAGCACCTTTGTAAGCAGGCAAAATAAACTCTTCTTTGGCTAATAAAGTGAATTTTAAAGGTAAAAAGAGTATTTTTTCTATCCAATTCATGTTATAATTACATATCCTTTCCCTAGATTTGTAGTATTTAACAAAACTAAATATATTTTATCCCATAGAACAATATTTGCTAAATATTGTTCTATACCTATCAGGTTTCGTTTCGTTATAGACAGATTTTTTAAAAAGATGAGGGTGTGATTTTTGCCATTTTTTTAAAACTTCAACGGGCGTAAGATATCCTAATGAACTTTGGAGAACGTGACGGTTGTACAAACGAAGATAACGGTATAAGGCTTGTTTTAATTCCCTGCTTGAAGTAAATTTGGTTTGTTTAAGCATTTCTGATATACGGCCATTAAAACGTTCAATTATACCATAAGGTTTAATCAAACGATGGTCAATGTTATTTTCAGATTTTTTGTTTTAAAAACAATGCAATTTTTTCCCTGGCCTGAAAATACTGCCAACTACTATTTGGCTATATTTTTTGCGAAACGCAACACCTTCTGGGAATCACTTCTTTGATAAAACCTGTTCTGAAAACAATATTGAACATCGCATTATAACGCCTTATTCTCCTTAGACTAATGGAATGGTTGAACGATTTAATGGCCGTATTTCTGAAATCATAGGGCAAATAAGGTTCACATCTGTCCGTGAACTAAAAGAGACTATCTTGCAATACCTTCTCCTGTATAATCACCATATACCTCAAAGCTCCCTGGGCTATCTGACACCTGTTCAAGCTCTTAAAAAATGGCAACAAACTCATCCTCATCTCTTGGTTAAATCGGTTTATAACAATGCGTTCTTGACACATCTTTAGCATGCACAATTGATTCACCAATGGGCCCAAAAACACTCGTTTTGACGTAACTGCAAAAAATAAAAGTTTGCATTTTTTCTTAACGAATTGATTTGTAACCTGTTTAAATAGTTGAACGTTTATTTTGCGATTTAAGACTAACAGGCAAAAACAAAGTTTTTGCAGCCACATCCGCTTTTCAAAGAGCAAAGGTAAAAACTGTTTAACCAACCAAGAAATATACGCTTTTTTTGTTATTTTTTATTATTTTTATGAAAAATATAACAACAATTTTTAAATTTTTAACTTGCTCTAATTGACGTAACTGCAACAAGTTAAAACTTGTGTTTTTTGACAAAACCGTTCGATTGTAATAAACTGAAATTATTTAGCTTTTTATACGTTAAACGTTGTCAATTTCTCCTCAAAACACTTTTTGCAGGGGTGTCCTAATTAGAAAAATTTTGTTTTTGCATAGGCGTCATTATTTTAGGTAATTTTGTCCTTGATAGATGTTTTTATCTTTTAAAAACAAAAACAACTGACTTAATATTTGTTGTTTGTTTTTGGTCCAAGCAGGAGCTAAAAGTTCGTTGGGAGCAGGATCTCCGTTTAGCCGATGGATTACTATGTCTGGACGTAAGTTTTTAATGGCTTCGCTAATCCACTCAAGATATTCTTCTAGGCTTAAAGGGTTAAACTTTCCTTGTTGCCAATATTTGGCCAAAAGAGTGTCTTTACATACGTAAATATTGTGAAACTTTATGCCGTAAATGGGAAGGTCGTTTAAAAATTTAATGGTGTAAATAAAGTCTTGCTTGGTTTCTCCTGGTAGGCCTGCAATGACGTGGGCGCAGGTTTTAAGTCCATAAGCATT
>Ga0256840_1003960_pt1 | contig 11452 bp, 8 predicted proteins | sample 355202metaG_FD_185969 | JGI IMG/M metagenome (GOLD analysis project Ga0256840, IMG submission 185969) | Hydrothermal vent microbial communities from Mid Atlantic Ridge, Atlantic Ocean - 355-202 | ecosystem: Environmental > Aquatic > Marine > Hydrothermal vents | place: Atlantic Ocean: Mid...
AGGCTTCTCCTTCCAGGAAATATTTTTTTACTTTACTGGGATTCTTACGATTCTTTCTGGAGTTCATTATTTGTGGATAGGCGTGCGTTTCTTTCATAAAAATAAAAGGGCAGGGGGCTAGCCCTGCCCCTTGCCCCTCCCGACACTAGTCAGTGCGCTTTCTTCTTATGAGCATGCCAGCTGCAAATAACCCCGCCCCTAAAAGCATGTAAGATGCTGGTTCAGGGGTATGGGCCATCACTTCGCCGTAGTCATTTCCGCATTCCATGGTCCAGTGGATCTTAATTTGATGGTAGTTGCTAAGATTTAACAAACTAAGAGGGATAGCTGCTTCGATAAAGTAGCGAGAGAAACTATGCTCTGGATCATCCTCGTACGCAAGTTCTCCTGCCCCAAGGTATGTTCCGTTTTCCATGCGGAAAGGATTGGAGACGGCATGGGCAGTGTAAGCAACATCCTGCCAGGAAGTGACTTTATAAAGTCCGCCTAACGTAAGGCCGCGGTTTTCCTGGCCGCCAACATAGTTTGAAATAATAAAAGCGTAGTCCCAGGTGCCGTCATTTCCTAGGTCAAGGCTTATGTCACCGGCATCATACGAAGAAGTTCCACTCTGAGGAAATCCGGTTGAGATAGCAAGATATAGATATCCGTTGCTAATAGTGGCAAGCATGGCTTCTACGTCATAGTCCTGCCCACCATAACCTGGGCCCACATAGCCATTTGCGCCTACTTCGTCTTCTTGCCAGACAAAGACCTCAGGGATGCCAGGATCCCAATTGTTACCATTTTCTGCAAAGTTTGTGGTGTTTAAGCCCCAGTCGGCAAGATTCCCGTCAACATTGATAGTCAAAGCCTGTCCCTTGGCGGCCCAAAAGAAAATTGCCAAGGTTAGCGTTAAAAAAAGTTTTTTCATTTTTCCCTCCTGTGATAACTGTTTTATTTTAATAAGCAATCTATGTGCCAATTGTTGATTCAAGAAAAATATTAGGTTTCAGGGAAGATAATACCCGGGTAGTGGAAAACCTTTTCTATTAACGGTGGAAAAATTTTTCTACCAAAAAAGTTTGAGGCGAATTTTTTTGAGTTCTTTTAAGGTGATAAGGGGAAGGTATTTTTGGGCGTCTATTTGGGAAGCCAATGACTTTACGTAAGACATAGCTTCATCGAGTTCTCTAGCGTGTATCATGGTGTAAAGATTATAAGGCCAGTCAGGGTAACTTTTTCTTTCATAGCAGTGGGTAATTTTTTTCTCTTTAGCCAAAAATTTTCCCACCTGGTCTAATTTTTCCTGGGGGATCTGCCAGGCTACCATGACGTTGCCACGAAGGCCTGCGCGATTGTGCCGTACAAGCCCGGCAAAACGCCTTATCATGCCGGTTTCAAGGCCTTTCTTGAGCCAGGAGATGACTTCCTCTTCGCTAAGTCCTACTTTTTTCCCCAGTTCTTTAAAAGGTCTTGAAACCCTGGGGAGGTCTTCCTGGGTAAGGCGCACCAAGGAAATAGTTTTCTCATCAGGGGTGAAAAATTTTTCTTCAGGTAAAGAAAAAGTTACTTCGTCTGAGTTGTTTTCTTCAGCAAAGTCGTAAACCACCGCGATATGGAAGATTTTGAGAATAGGCAAAAGAAGATAGCGCTCAACTTGAGCCCTTGCCATTAATGACGCTACAACGCTTTTAAGGTCTTCTCCAGGAGGGACGGCAATGGTAAACCACAGGTTAAAGAAATGATCGCGCAGGTAGTTATGGCTAACTCCAGGATAGGCGTTGATAATTTCAGCGGCTTTTTTGAAGTTGTACTTCGGGGCAGCTGCTGCCACAAGGCTTGTCTTGAAGCCCAAGGCCTGGGGATTAAAAATGGCGCCTATTTGTCGCAAAATTCCTTTTTCTTTTAAATTTTTTAGCCTTGCGAGGACTTCTTCCTCTGAAAGGCCAAGGCGTTTTCCCAAAGAAGCGTAAGGAGTGGACTCAAGGGGAAAACGCTTTTGTATTTCTGTAAGCAAGTTTTTATCCAAAGCGTCCATGCCATAATACTGCCAGGGGATGGCAAAAAGTAAAGCACTTGTCCCATTTTTCACAATTTACAAACTTTAAGAGGGACTTATAATGAAGCCATGTCCAGATCAAACAAATCAAAAAGACAACAAATCGGCCTTCTCGTCTTGATTGTCCTCTTAGTTGGGTTGGTGGTTTGGCTTTTCCTTTTTATCCACCACCGAATGCGTTATGCGGTTACCAATGCGGTTTTTGTAGAGACAGACGAACTTTCTTACGTGAGTTTTTCACAGGTGGCAGGCAAGATCATCAAAGTTACCAAAGACGAAGGTGAAAAGGTTAAAAAAGGAGAAACCCTTGCAAAGCTTGACGATGCTCCTTATCGCAAGGCACTTGAAAGGTTAGAAGCTGAGCGCAAGGCCCTTTTTCAGAAAAAAGAAGCCTTATCCATTGACATTGCCCGCGTCTCAAAAGACATAGAGCTTCGCAAAAAGCAAACTAAGCAAAAAATAGCCCAGCTTTTGGCAGAAAAAGAAGCTTTAAAATCTAAGCGGGCCGCTCTTTTGGCGCAGATATCCCAGCTTGAAAAAGACCAAAAGCGCTATCAAAGCCTTGTTGCCCGCAATTTGGCTCCTGAGCGCCAGCTTGAAGAAATCGAAACCAAACTAAAAGAACTCTTGAAACAAAAAGAAGCCATTTCTCACAATTTAAAGGCCCTTGAGCATGGAATTCGCGCAGCGCAGGAAAACCTCGCTTTGCTTGACAACCAAAAGAAAGTCATCGCTGAAAAAGAAAAAGAACTAAAAGCCCTCCTAGCCAAGATAGACGCTATCTCTGCGGCTGTTGCTTCTGCCAAACTTAACCTTGATTACACTTCCCTTCGTGCTCCAATTGCAGGTGTTGTGGCCAAGAGATTTCATGTCCCAGGAGATGTGGTGGGTCCTGGGGAGCCGGTATACGCCATTGTTGATCCTGCCAAGATTTATATCCTGGTGCTTCTTGAGGAGACCAAGCTTCACGGGGTAGAAGTTGGTTGCCCGGCAAAAATCAAGATAGATGCCTATCCTGATAAAGACTTTGAGGGCGAAGTCACGGAAATTCTTCCAGCAACAGCTGCCAAGTTTGCTTTAGTGCCACGGGATGTATCAGCAGGGGAATTTACCAAGGTGGCCCAGCGTGTGCCTGTGAAAATCCGCATCACCAAGGGCCCTATCGAGCTTTTGAGAGTAGGCCTTGGTGGTTCGGTAGAAATTAAGAGAAAATGAATCCATCTTATAAGGATTTAACAACACTTGAGCGCGTGCTCATTACCTGTATCGTGATGGTGGGGGCTTTTATTGCCATTTTAGATACTACCATTGTGGACGTAGTAGTGCCCAAGATGATGGCCCCTTTGTCCACGGATCTTTACGGCGTCCAGTGGGTCATTACCGCGTATATGATGGCAGCGGCGGTGGGCCTTCTTCTTATAACTCCCTTGGCCCAGGCCTACGGTTTTTCTAAAGTTTTTTCCCTGGGGATTGCTCTCTTTACTATTTCAAGTGCAGCTTGTGCTTCAGCAAGCTCGCTGGCAGAGATGATAGTTTTTCGGTCGCTTCAAGGCCTGGGAGAGGCCTTTATCATGGGAGCAGCGCAAACTATTCTTTTTGCTGCTTACCCTCCTGAACGCCAAGGCCTTGCCATGGGTATATTTTCCCTGGGAGTGAGCTTTGCCCCGGCCTTAGGGCCTACCGCAGGCGGCTTTTTAACAGAACACTTTTCCTGGCGCTACATCTTTTATATCAACGTGCCTATTGGTATTTTGAATTTCTTGGCTGCCATATTCTTTCTAAAAGAGCTTTTGCCTCGTACCGGAAAACTCATCTTTAATTTTCGAAGTTATGTCCTGGTAAGCATTGCAACGGTTTCTCTTCTAATAATGCTTTCTAAAGGCCAACAATATGGCTGGTTTCAATCAACATTTATCGGGGTGCTTGGTTTTGTCTCTGCTATTTCTTTTTGCCTTTATATCATGTCTGAGATGAAGAGCAAAAACCCGCTTATTGATTTTAGTATTTATAAAATTCCTGAGTTTGGTCTGACTATGGGTTTTCATTTTTTTGTACTTGGCTTTGTGATGTATCAGATTTTTTATCTGTTGCCTCTTTATTATGAGAACTTAAAAGGCCTAACAACTCTTGACACAGGTATTCACATGCTGGCTTTTGCTGGTTTTATTGGCATTTTTTCTATTATTTCAGGTATCTTAAGCGATAAGATATCACCTGTAAAAATACTTTTCGTAAGTTTTGTTTTGTTATGTATTTGTAGTTATTTTCTTTTGCCAAAGCTAAACTATTGGCTTCCAGCAAAACATGCAGCCATTATTACGATTCCTTTTGGTATAGCCATGGGAACTTTTTTTGCTCCTTTATCAGCCCTTGCCTTGCGGCGCTTAGGGAATAGAGCAGGACTTGGGGTTGCCCTTATGCATTACCAAAGGTTCATAGGTGGTTCGTTTGGCACGGCCATTGCCACGAATACCCTGGAAAAACGAGCAACATTTCACTTTCAGGAAGCAGATAGCCTGCAAAACATAAATTACGTGGCGCTTTTTCTCAAAAAGGTAACTCATAAACTCTCAACCTTTTTCCCTGATGCTTTAGCAGAGGCCAAAGCCAAGGCCCTTTTTTATAAATGGCAGGAGGTTATGGCCTACTCGCTTGCCTTTCAGGATACCTTCCGCCACACCACCCTTTATGCCCTGTTAGGTGGGATATTTCTTGCAGCCTTGATGTATCAACAAAGATTTAAGCGGAGGGCTTAAAGTGAGAAAGTTTTTAATTATTTTGCTCCTGTGTTGGGGATTAAGCCATGGCCTAGCCATGGCTCAAGAAAAGTTAACCCTTGAGGCCTGTCTTAAAGAAGCCCTTTCCGAAAATCCTAATCTTGAGATGCTTAAGGCTCGCATCAAGGCGGCTGAGTCTATGGCTCAGGCTGCTAAACAGGAAAGATGGCCCACTCTAGCAGCGCGTTATAGCTATCTCCACCTTCGGGACCAGCAAAAAGTAGTTATTATGGGTCAAGATTTTCCACTTTCTTCCCACGAAAACATCGAGTTTGATTTTTTGTTTAACTTTCCTGTTTTTCACGGTTTTTCCTTGCGTATTAAAGAAAAGCTCCGCAAGCTCGATGTTGAGCTTGCAAGCTTTGAATACGAGCGTGCAGTATCCCGGCTTATCTTTGAAGTTAACAAGGCTTACTATGACGTTTTAAAGGCCAAGCGCGGGGTAATTGAGGCACGCAAGTCTCTTAAGCGCCTTGAGTCTCACTTGGAAACAGCCAAGGCCTATTATGCTCAGGGGCTTATTGCCAAGCACCAGGTGCTTGAAAGTGAGGTGGCATACGCCCAGGCTGAGCATGCTTTGATTGTGGCGCAAAATATCCTTGATCTTGCTAAGGGAAAGCTAAATATTTTACTAAATCGTCCGGTAAATGCTGCCATTGACGTGGAAGACATTCTTTCTGAGAAGCCAAAGCTTGAGGCCTTTGAAACCTATCTTGAAAAGGCTCTTAGCAGACGCCCTGAGATAAAAGCAGTACTCCTTGCCACTGAAAAGGCCCGTCAAAACGTGCGCCTTGCCAAGTCCGCATATTATCCCTGGGTTGATTTAAAAGCTATCTATCAAAAAAAGGGCATTGATCTCCTTGCTTCGCGCAACCCTTATGGGGACCGGGAAAACATTTTTGTAGGGTTTGAAATAAACTGGCTTATCTGGGATTGGGGAGCACGTAAAAGTAAAGTCTCGGCAGCCAGGGCCAAGGTGCTCGAAGAAGAGGCTTCTTTGCGGGACCTTAAGAACCGCATTTCTTTAGAGGTGCGTGCGGCATATTTGGATGTGCAAGCTGCGCAAAAAAAGCTCAAAGTGGCAGAAAGAGCCCTCAGGAGCGCTGAGGAAAACTTTCGCCTAAACGAAGCCCGTTTTAAAGAGGGCCTTGCTACCACTACCGATGTGCTTGATGCCGAAGCTTTTTTAACTTCAGCCAGGGTAAGACGTATCGAGGCCCTTGCTGATTTGAAAACCGCTTACGCCCGCTTGCTATACGCTGCCGGAATTAACCAAGGGCCTTTAAAAGCTGAGACGCCTTAATTTTTCCTTCTCGAATAATGCGAATTTCCTCTTCGGTTACATCTACCACTGTAGAAGGGATGGCCTCTTTAGCTTTGCCAGCATCAAGGATTAGGTCAACCTGGGGCATTATTCTGGCAACTTCTTCTGCCGAAGTGCAAGACGGTTTTCCGCTAATATTGGCACTGGTGCCGGTAATAGGACGGCCAAGCAACCTGGCAATCCCGGTAGGCACAGGATGAGAAGAAAGTCTTACGCCTATTTTTCCTGTTCCCGCGGTAAGAAGGGGAGACACCTCAGCCCTTGCCTGCATAACAATAGTCAAGGGTCCTGGCCAAAACCTGGCCATTAATTTTTCCGCAACAGGAGGAATTTCCCTGACTACCAGTTTGAGTTGTTCAAGCTCACCCAGTAAAAGCAAAATGGGCCTTTTTTCAGGGCGGCCTTTTAAGATAAAAATGCGTTTTATGGCGTTTTCATTGGCGTAGTCTGCGGCAAGGCCATAGATAGTCTCTGTGGGAATAGCACACACGCCACCTTCTCTTAGGACGTCAGTGGCTTTTTTAAGAGTTCCTTGGTCGGGTTGTTCGGGGTTAACAGCGATTATTTTCGGCATTTTGTTTTTCTAAATATTTGTATAAAATTTGGTTATGAGTCAAAAATTTTACTTCGTTGCGCGCATGCCCGATGAACCTGGTGCTTTGCACCGGGCCGCAGAAATAGTTCGCCGTTTTCAGGGTAACATAAACCGCATTCATTATGACCGACGTATCGACCCTAACACGGTCTTTTTCGAAGTAACGTTAGCAAACCGTGAGGCATACGAGAAGGTAAAACAAGGGCTAAAAGCCCTTGGCTACCTCCAGGAGACGTTAGAACCAATAGGATTTCTCAAGTTTAATGTTTATTTACCCCACAAGCCCGGGGCTTTATTTGAGTTTCTCAACTATATAACCGAAGCAAGAGCAAATATTGCCTTTTTAGACTTTGACGACCAAGGGCCACATCCTGACCGCCTTACCGTAAGCCTAACGGTGGAAAAAAGCGCCTTGATAGACAAGCTTCTTAATCGTCTTAAGTCGCGCTATCGCCTTGAAATTCTAGATTATGATACCCGAGGCGATTATCTTGATAACACGGTTTTTTATCTCCGTTTTGCCCAGAGGCTTCGCGAAATCATCGGCGAAGCCGAAGATGAATTTCTCTTGCGTTTGCTGGCAGACATAAACCACATTGTTCAGGAACTTACCAATTTGAGGCAAGATCCGCATGAGGTCTTTCGTTGTATCATTGAAACAGGACAACGTCTCAAAGAAACTACAGGGCCAAATTTCTATGTAGACGTACAAAAATTTTCTTTCGATGGCTTTGAGCTTTTCTGTTTTCAGCTTCCTTATGGTGGGAACGTTTTTCTTCTGAGTAGCGCTGACGAGACAATAATGATTGACACAGGTTTTGGGCTATACCATGAGGATTTATTGCGAGTGTTTCAACATTACGGGCTAGGAGATTTGAATCGTCTTAGCAAGATTTTTATCACTCATGCCGATGCGGACCATGCTGGGGCTGCGGGTTTTTTCAATGTGCCATCATATTTACACAAAGGCACTAAAGAGATAATTCAAAAGGCCAACAGGGCTTACGGCTCAAGAGTGGAAGGTTCTATTTTGGAAGAAGTTTATACCAAACTTATCAACCTGTTTTCGCGATTTACACCCCCTGAAAAGGTAGAACTCTTCCCGCAGGAAGTTCTAGGACTTCGGGAGATTTTTCCGGTCATTATGCGTTTTAATTTTGCTGGATATGAATTTGAAGTGCTTGAAAGTCTAGGGGGCCATCTTTATGGTCAGGTGTTTTTCTTCTGCGAAAAAGCAGGCCTTCTTTTTACTGGCGACAGCCTGCTTAATTTAAAAAGTTTCACCCCAGAGCGTTTAGAGTTTGCAAAACTCGCCAAAATCCTTATGACTTCGGTAAATGTTGATAGTGAAATCGCAACCAAAGAACGCTTGGCATTGCTTAAGCTTGCTGAGCAAACAGATGCCAAGCTAAAAATTCAGGGCAGGCGTTGTCTTATCTGCGGCGGACATGGGGCAGTTTCTGTCCTTAAAAGTGGCGAACTGGAAGCCACAGGAAAGATAGAGCATTTCGGGTTCAATTAGCTGGGAAACTTTGCAAATTGCCGAAATAAAAGGTATCCGTTCCCATTTTCGGAACGAAAAAGGGAACGGTTGCTCGAACGGACCCTAAAAAAGTTGTTTTGCCTGCCTTAGGATGACCTGTTTCCTGTAACGTGGGCGGATATTTGGTCGAAAAGAAAAAATGTACCCATTACAGATAAGATTTGCTTTGCGGCAACTCTTTGTGCAAAAATCCTTTGGATTAAAATGAAGGCATGATTTACGAATTTGTTGCTGAAGGGAGCTTTAAACTCACCGCTGAAATAAAACCTACTGGAGACCAACCAAAGGCCATTAGCACCCTTTGCAAATGGGTGGAAGATGGCGTAAAGCACATGGTGCTTAAGGGGGTAACGGGCTCAGGGAAGACCTTTACCATGGCCAATGTTATTGCTACCCTTAATCGTCCAACCCTTATCATCGCGCCCAATAAAACCCTTGCAGCCCAGCTTTATAACGAATTCAAAAAACTATTCCCTTACAACGCCGTGGAATACTTTGTGTCTTACTACGATTATTACCAGCCAGAGGCCTACATCCCTGCCTCAGATACCTACATTGAAAAAGACGCCTCTATCAACGAGCTTATCGACAGGCTGCGGCACTCTGCCACGGCAGCGGTGCTTTCGCGGCGTGATGTTATTGTAGTGGCAAGTGTTTCCTGCATCTACGGTCTGGGTTCTCCTACGGAATACTCTCGTATGCATCTTTATCTCCAAGTTGGTAAAGATATGCCGCGGGAGCGAATTATCCGCCGCCTGGTGACCATGCACTACGAACGCAAGAATTTTGAACTAACCCGCGGGACTTTTCGGGTAAGGGGCGATATTATCGAAATCTTTCCTGCTCACGAAGAAAAACAGGCGATAAGGATAGAACTTTTCGGCGACACTATCGAAAGCATTAAGATCATAGATCCTTTTCGGGGAAAGGTCCTTGGGCGGATTGAGGCGGTAACTATTTTCCCGGGGACGCATTACGTTACCAGTGAAGAAAGGCTAGCCCTTGCCATTGAAGAAATAAAGAAAGAGCTTGAAGAAAGGGTGGCCTGGTTCAAAAGCCAGGGGCGGCTCCTTGAGGCCGAACGTCTTTTAAAACGCACCCTTTTTGATTTAGAAATGCTAGAGGAAATGGGCTTTTGCCATGGGATAGAAAATTACAGCCGCTATCTCGATGGCCGGGCACCAGGTGAACCCCCTTATACCCTGCTTGATTATTTCCCGGATGATTTTTTGATTTTCATTGATGAAAGCCATATCACCATCCCTCAGCTTCATGGTATGTATCGTGGTGATAGGTCCCGTAAAGAAACCCTGGTGGAATATGGTTTCAGGCTTCCTTCAGCCCTTGATAACCGACCGCTTACGTTTGAAGAATTTGAACAACGCGTGAATCAGGTAGTTTACGTCTCCGCCACTCCAGGGGAATACGAACTCAAAAAAGCAGGCCCTTATGTGGTTGAACAGATTATCCGCCCTACAGGGCTTATGGATCCCAAAATAGAAGTGCGACCGGCCAAATTCCAGATAGACGACCTGGTTGCTGAGATAAAAAAGCGCCTTAAGAAGGGTGAAAAAACCCTTGTTTGCACCCTTACCAAACGCATGGCCGAAGAACTCACTGAGTATCTCAATGACCTGGGGATTAAGGCCAAGTATCTTCATTCAGATATCAAGACCCTTGAGCGTGCCAAAATTATTCGGGATCTCCGCAAGGGTGTTTTTGATGTGCTGGTAGGGATTAACCTTTTACGTGAAGGTTTGGATATCCCCGAAGTTTCATTGGTAGCTATTCTTGATGCTGATAAAGAAGGTTTTTTGCGATCTGAGCGCTCTCTTATCCAGATTGCAGGTCGGGCCGCAAGGAACGTTAACGGGACCGTTATCCTTTATGCTGATAACGTGACAGAATCCATGCGCAGGGCCATGGAAGAGACAGAAAGACGGCGCAAGATTCAAGAAGAATATAACCTTACCCATGGCATTACGCCTAAGACCATTAAAAAAGGATTTGAAGATGCCCTGGCTCAGTTTTATGAGGCAGACTACGTGGAGCTTGATGAACTGGCAGAGATAGACATCGAAGATGTTGATGAGCTTCGCAAGCTTATCCGCAGGACTGAAAAAGAAATGCGCGAGGCTGCCAAAAACCTTGAATTTGAAAAAGCCGCGGCCTTACGCGACCGCCTTTTTGCCCTGCGCCAGAAGTTTCTAAAAGCAGCTTAAAATACGATTTCGATTTAGGCCCGTTAGGATCTCCTCCTATTTTTCGGAACGAAAAAAAGCGGAGGGATTCTCTATTGTAGCGTTCAAAGTGTCGGCTGTTTTGTGTTTCTAACGCAGAGCAAAAGTGATTGAAAATGTTTCACATCCTGATGTAAAATATTTCAAGGTATGAAACAATTTCACTACAAACCCAGGTTTTTAGCAGACGTTTTGCGTAAGACTCTTTCTTTCGCTCCCATAATAGTCATTACCGGGGCTCGTCAGGTGGGGAAAAGCACCCTTCTTGCTAACGAACCTCCTGTAGCTTCCTGGCCCAAATATTCCCTTGATGATCCTGAAGTTTTAAGCTTTTTAGAAAAACATCCTAAGGATTTAGTCTTTCAGGAAAAAAGACTTGTAATAGACGAGGTACAACGTTTACCCAAAATACTTCCCTATATAAAACTTGCTGTAGATGAGGATCGTTCCCGTCGTTATGTCCTTTCAGGCTCTGCTAATCTTCTCTTAATGAGGCAAGTTTCAGAAAGCCTTGCAGGACGGGCGATATATTTAGAACTTGGTCCCTTTTCACTTGATGAGCTAATGGAAAGAAAGTCAAGGCTTTTTACTTTTTTAGAGACACAGGAATTTCCTCCAGCTGATAAGCCTGACTTTTCCCTTGAGTTGTTATTATTTCGAGGAATGATTCCTCCCATTACAACTCTTGAAGACTCTTTTTCCATTAATCTGTGGTGGAAGGGATATATTGCTACCTATCTGGAAAGAGATCTTAGAAATCTTTCACAAGTTGCAAATCTTTCTGATTTTCATCTTTTTATGGAAGCTCTTTCTTCCAGAACGGCTAGCCTTTTGAATCAACAAGATGTAGCCAGAGATGTTGGGCTTTCTCCTGCGACCATTTCGCGTTATCTAAATCTTTTAGAAACGGGAGGATTGATAACCAGGCTGAG
>Ga0256840_1003962_pt1 | contig 11449 bp, 15 predicted proteins | sample 355202metaG_FD_185969 | JGI IMG/M metagenome (GOLD analysis project Ga0256840, IMG submission 185969) | Hydrothermal vent microbial communities from Mid Atlantic Ridge, Atlantic Ocean - 355-202 | ecosystem: Environmental > Aquatic > Marine > Hydrothermal vents | place: Atlantic Ocean: Mid...
GAGCTGGAAACTATAGGATAGTATATCTCAAAGAGAATGATATTTTAGTAATTACTCTGATTAGAATTGCTCACCGAAAAGAAGTTTACTAAAAGTCTAACAAATCATAGCAAGAAAATATGTTACCCTAGCCGATTTTTAGCTTTGAAAATTTCAAAGATTTAGATACCATTGTAGAGTATAGAGATCCTGAGGATTTCAAGAAAATTAATTAAAAGGAAAGAAAATGGCACATATAAAATTACCAGAATTTGAGGATATGACTCCTGCAATTCAAGAAAAAGCGAAACCAATTTTAGAAAAAACGGGAAAGCTTGGAGATATATTTAAACTTTTAGCAATTGATGAGAAAGTTTACTTTGCAACAGATACAATGGTACAAAAATACCTTCTTGATGAAACAACACTCTCTTATGATATAAAAGAGTCTATTGCTCTTCTTATCTCTTTAGAAAATGGATGCAAGATGTGTGTGAATGTTCATAAAACCATTGCAAAAATGCTAGGAATGAGTGAAGAGAGGATAGAAGAGGTGCTCAATGGTGTTGATGGTATGAACTCTAGTAAAGCTGAAAAAGCACTCCTTAATTTTTGTATCAGAGCATCACAAAAAGATAATTATAAAATGCTTAAAAAAGAGATAGATACTCTTAAAGAGTTAGGTTGGAGTGATGTTCAAGTAATCGAGGCAGTTGCCATTACTGGGTATTTTAATTACATTAACACTCTTTCAAATGTATTTGGTTTGGAATAAAACAGTGAAAAAAATTTTCTTCCTTTATTTCATTCTTTTGGTAGCTCTTGCCCAAGCAAGAGAATACAAGGTGGTTTTTGATTGTAGTTCCGCTGATGCTCATTACATTAAAACTCGTATGTGGTTAGTCGGAAAAACTATAGATATGATAGAAGACAAGGGTAACAGTGCAAAAGTAGCACTCACATTACATGGCTCATGTGTAGCAATGGTATCTAAAGATTATGATATGATTGTTCCTGATGAAGATGTGAACGATATTCAAAAAGCTCAAGAATACCTCAGAGGACTTTCAAAAAGAGATAATGTATCAATTACAGTATGTGCTATGTCATTAGCTTCAAATGCTATTGAAAAATCAGAAGTTTTACCATTTATAAATATTTCACCAAATAGTTTTTTAGATACAATAAAATATCAAAATAATGGCTATGCTATTATGACTTTCAAGTAAATTTTTCATTACTTTTTACTCATTCCAGCTCCCATGAGGTGGAATGTATACATAAGCCTCTTATTGTTTTATCAGTTTTCCATCTTTAAATATTTCACGTTTTATCACTTCGCCATTTTCGTTGTAAGTTAGTTTTTCACCGTCTAGTTTCCCCTTAGCATATGTCTTAGTACTTTTCATGCTTCCATCAGCTTTTGAGATGAAGTATTTTATCTCTTGCCCTTCTCTTTTGCCATCTATGAAATGCTCTACTTTTGAGAGAACTCCCTTAGCTGTGTAATGTTTAACTTCTTTGGCACTATCTTTTAAATATGTGAGTTCCTTAACATATGCATCCTTAGCATCATAAAAATGCTTTGTTACAAAGGTGTTATCCTCTTTATATGTTTCAGTTTTTTTGTTGCCACTTGGAAATTTAGTTATTTTTTGCTTTTCTTTCATCGTAGTCCTTATAGAGCGAATTGTAGCATTATCTTCTTAGGGTAGCAATCAACCTTTTTGGATGTAAAAAAAGTTCTAAAGCATCGTCTATGGCATTGCAGACTATATCGCTTTCACGCAAACTCAGTGTTGAGCACCCTTCTGCACCTATGATAGCTATGCCTACTTCTGCTTCGCGTAGCATCATTGCATCATTATTACCATTGCCAAGAGCCGCCGTTGTAGTCGCATCTAAACTCTCAATATACTCAGCTTTTTCTTGGGTATGATTACTTGTTTCTAGGACTTTAACTTCAACTACAAAAGCTTCTAATTCTTTTTCTACTGAGCCAAAGGTATCTGCTGTTATGACATGAAGTTTGTATTTTTTTGCCAACTCTGGCAACAATTTTTTGACCTCATCTCGTAACACTCCATCTTTAGCAATCGTGCCATTATAGTCTAAAACAATGTTTTTCAATCTCATTGTTTTGAAATTTGGCATATCAAATAAATTTTCTTTCATATTCAATCCTCTATTAGTAATATTGCCATACAATACCTTTATATAAGGACAAAAGAATATGAGTAATATCAAATTAACACAATATAGCCATGGAGCAGGATGTGGTTGTAAAATATCTCCAAAACTACTTGATACCATTTTACAAACATCAAGAGAGACTATAGTCTATCCTGAACTCCTAGTGGGGAACAGTTCAAAAGATGATGCGGCAGCATTTGATTTGGGCAATGGGACATCAGTTCTGAGCACAACTGACTTTTTTATGCCTATAGTTGATGACCCTTTTACCTTTGGAAAAATAGCTGCAACAAATGCCATCAGCGATATCTATGCTATGGGTGGGAAGCCTCTTATGGCTATCTCCATCTTTGGTTGGCCTATCGATAAAATTGGGCCTGATGTAGCTCGTGCTGTCATTGACGGTGGACGGGCTGTTTGCGAAGATGCTGGCATACCTCTTGCAGGTGGACATAGTATTGATTCTCCTGAGCCTATTTTTGGTCTTGCTGTTACTGGCATTGTCAACAATGAACATCTCAAAAAAAACAACACAGCGACTCAAGACTGTGAGCTCTTTTTAACAAAACCCTTAGGCATCGGCATACTCACAACGGCACAAAAACAAGATAAGATTAAAGCAGATGACCTCAATGTAGCTATAGAAGCAATGTGCCAACTCAACAAAATAGGTGCACAAATATCACAACTCCCGTCAGTGACAGCTATTACAGATGTAACTGGCTTTGGTCTGCTTGGGCATCTTACAGAGATATGCGAAGGAAGTGACATAAGTGCTGTCATTGAGTTTGACAAAGTGCCAACACTTAAAAATGTCAAAGAGTACCTTGAGATGGGTTGTGTACCTGGTGGGACACAAAGAAACTACGATAGTTATGGGCATAAAATAGGCAAGCTAACACAAGAGCAAAAATCTCTTTTATGTGACCCTCAAACATCTGGTGGACTTTTATGTGCAGTAAAAAAAGACGATTTAGACGAGTTCTTACAAATTACAAAAGAAGCAGGACTTGAGCTAGATTCCATAGGAAGAACTCTTGCTAAAACAGATAAATTTGTAGAGGTCATCTAAGGTGGTACTCCCTCTTGATGATGATTTTAGAAAAATAGTTATAAATAATACACCCCTTTTGGATGTCCGTGCCCCTATAGAATTTGCAAAAGGTTCTTTTTATAACACCACAAACATCCCTATAATGGATGATGAGCAACGACATCTCGTTGGTACTGAGTATAAAAGATCAGGAAATGAATCTGCAGTTAAACTCGCAGAAGAACTCATCAAAAATGAGGGAAAAGAGGACAGAGTTGTACAGTGGCGTAGCTTCATTAAAGAAAATCCACAAGCAAAACTTTTCTGTTTTAGAGGAGGACAACGCTCTAAAATATCTCAAGAATGGCTCAATGAATCAGGCATAAATATAACTCGACTAAAAGGTGGCTATAAAGCATTTAGAAGCTTTCTAATGGAAGAATCCCTTGATATTTCAGCAAAAACACCTACTATCATACTAGGTGGACACACTGGTTCAGGCAAGACTATTTTACTCAGTAAGTTTGATAATTTCATAGACCTAGAAGCACTTGCAAATCATCGTGGGTCTTCCTTTGGAAATTTTGCAAACAAACAGCCTGCTCAGATAGACTTTGAAAACAATCTTTCATATAAGCTCATCCAATTTCAAGAGAGTAAACATAAAAATCTCATTCTCGAACATGAGAGTCAAAACATCGGAAAGGAGTTTATTCCAAAGCCTTTGTATGAAAACCTTATGGATGGAAAACTTGTGATACTAGAGACACCTCTTGAGCAAAGAGTTGCTATTACTTACCATGAGTATATAACCCTAGAACTCAAAAAATATACAGATATTTATAATGAAAATGGCCTTAAAAAATGGAATAAGTATGTTGTTAAAAGTTTAGATAAGATTAAAAAACGCATAGGCTCAGAACTTCATAAAGAGCTTTACATGCTTTTTGAAGATGCCTACAAGAAACATGGAACTTCTTATGCAAGTTCGCAATATAAACTCTTCATCGCTAAACTTTTAACACACTATTATGACCCTATGTATGATTACCAAATTCAAAAAACAGCCATAGAGATTGTTTTTCGTGGCAATGAAGAAGAGGTTGTGGAGTATTTGAGGTCTCTATGAACACCCTGCCTATCAATGAAGTCTTAGAAGATGTTAAAACTACCCTAGGCACTCACTCTACTCTCATCTTACAAGCACCACCGGGGGCAGGGAAAAGTACCCTTGTACCTATCTCTTTGCTTGAAGAGGCTTGGCTTAAAGAGAAGATGATTATCATGCTTGAGCCTAGGCGTGTAGCTGCTCGCATGGTTGCTATGCAGATGGCAAAACTACTTGGGCAAGAGGTGGGGCAAAGTGTTGGGTATCAAGTGAAGATGGATTCTTGTTTTACTAAACATACAAAAATTTTAGTCGTTACAGAAGCGATACTTGTTCGTAAACTCCAAAGTAACCAAACCTTAGACGATGTTGCAATGATAATTTTTGATGAGTTTCATGAGCGAAGTATTCATACTGATTTATCTCTTGCTTTGTCACTTCAAGTACAAGAACTTCTTCGGGATGACTTGAAGTTACTCATCATGTCCGCTACACTCAACTCAGGAGAAATTTCTAGCTTACTTGGCAATCTCCCCATCATTACCTCACAAGGCAAGATGTATGATGTGCAAAATATATATCTTGACATCAAAACAAAGCAACCCGACACAAGGACTTTAAACAGCCTCTTACTCAGTGTTACACTCAAAGCTATTAAAGAAAATGATGGAGATGTACTTGTATTTTTAGCAGGAGTTAAAGAGATAAAAAACTTACAAAGCTCACTGAGTAACTCTTCTTTGAGTAAAGAGGTATTAGTTTTACCGCTGTATTCATCTTTGGCAAAAAAAGAACAAGACAGAGCCATAAGTAAATCTCCTAAACGCAAAATTATCTTAAGTACAAACATTGCCCAAACATCTTTAACTATTGAGGGTGTAAAAGTAGTCATCGACTCTGGCTTAGAAAAACAATCACGCTACAACTACTCAAATGCCATAGACCACCTTGACTTAACTTTCATCTCAAAAGATTCTGCAGTTCAAAGAGCTGGTCGGGCTGGGAGACTCTCAAGTGGAGTTTGTTACAGACTTTGGCATGAGGGTAAAATACTCCAACAATCTACAAAGCCAGAGATACTCAGAGCAGATTTAACCTCACTCATACTTGACTTAGCCTTATGGGGTGTAGATGATTTTGATGAGTTAAAGTTTTTGGATGTCCCAGATACTAAAGTTATAGATGATGCTAAGGAGGTTTTACAAGAACTCTCTATGCTTGATGAGGCATTTAAAATCACTCGCTTTGGTAGGGATGCTCTTAGTTTAGGAGTTCACCCAAGGTTTGCTTATATGATATTAAAAGCTAGTAGTTTAGACTTTGCTTATGAGGCTTGTCTCTTAGCATCACTCTTAGGTACGCAAGATATTTTTAAAAATACTGCCAAAGATAGCGACATTGCATCAAGGTTCATCCATCTCGCTGAGAAAGATTTTGACAATGCCTACATAAATAGGTTTCGAGCCAAAGAGGTTATAATTGGAGCTGATTTTTTTTACAATAAGTTAAAAAATATCAAAAAGCTTGTAAAGAAAAATACACGATTAAACTCTGATATATTAAGTATACTCCTCCTCTTTGCCTATCCTGATAGACTCGCAAAGCAAAGAACGAAGAATGATAACAAGTATATACTCTCAAATGCTAAGGGTGCAACACTTCATGTAGAAGATTCTTTATTTAACCAAGAGTATTTGGTTGTAGCAAATCTTCATGCACATGAGAGGGACTCTCTTATCAATTCAGCCCTTAGCATCACGATGGCTGAGATAGAGAAACATTTTTCAGAATATCTAATCATAAAAGAGTCTATAAACTACAACAAAGAGTTAAAAAAATTTGATATAAGAGAAAATCTGTACTTCTTAAAACTCCAACTTAGCTCTAAACCCATCCCCTCAACACAAAAACTAGACTTCAAAAAACTCCTTGTAGACTTAGTAAAAAAAGAGGGTTTAGAGATTTTAACTTGGAGTAAAAAAGCTACAAGATTTAAAAATAGAGTAAATTTTCTACATCACCATCAAGAGTTTATAGACTTTAGTGATGAAGCTCTTCTTAACTCACTTGATACTTGGCTTGAGCCTTACCTAGTAGATGTAACAAGCATAAAAGCACTTGAAGCCTTAGATGTATATACTATGTTACTCGCTCTTATCCCATGGGAGAAGCAACAACTTTTAGATACTTTGGCACCCCTTAATGTAAGAGTGCCTAGTGGCTCAAATATACATATAGATTACGAAGACTACGAAAAACCATCCATGCGAGTAAAGATACAAGAAGTTTTTGGACTTCATGAAACACCAAAAGTACTTGCTAACACTCTTGCACTACAAGTCCACCTTTTAACACCAGCCATGACACCGATGCAGATAACCTACGACTTAAAAAGTTTTTGGGAGAACTCTTACACTGAAGTTAGAAAAGAGGTACGAGGGAAGTACAAAAGACACTATTGGCCAGAGAACCCTTTTGAGGCTATCGCCACAAGCAAGACAAAAAAACATATGATGAAAGATATAAAAAGTAAACTTGATGGATAAGAAAATAAATAATTCAAAAATACTGTTTGCACTCAACAAGCCTAAGGGTTACATAGTCACACGCTCAGATGAGCTTGGGCGAAAAACAGTATATGACCTTTTACCAGAGTGGGCGTTTGATGATGGATGGATGCCCATAGGACGGCTTGACTTAGAATCCAAAGGGCTTTTACTCTTCACAACAAATGGTAAAGTGGGAAATGCTTTAACAAAACCAGGAAATTGTATGAAAGTATACGAAATTTGGGTGAGGGGTCATGTAACAGAGGAGCATATAAAAATGGCTCTCATAGGAGTAAAAAGTCCACAAGGTTTGCTAAAAGCTAAAAGCGTAGAGAAACTAGGCATAGGCGGTGCTAAAACCAAACTAAGAATTATCATAGATGAGGGTAAGAACAGACACATTCGACGACTTTTCGGAGCTATGAAAGACCCAAAATTTGGAACACCTCTAAAAGTTTTAGACCTAAAACGCATCAGTATAGGCAGTTTTAAACTCGATATAAAAAGTGCTGAGTGGCGTTTTCTTTCACTTGATGAACAAAGCAGACTAGTTCCAAATGTTTATTAAAAAAATCATAATCATTTGATACAATCCATAAAATAAATTATACAAGGAAAAAAATATGTTAAGCGTACTACTAGAATTTTCAATGTTTCCAACAAGTCCAGACGGAAGGGATGGTGCCTCTGCCCAAGTCAGCAAAGTTCTAAAAAGAACTATTAATCATTAACAATAACTAGCAAGTAAACCACTCTTAAGGGAGCTATACATCTGCTCCCCTTTGAGTTTTTTTACAATCTCAAGAGCAAAGCAAATTGCTGTCGCTGGTCCCCTTGATGTCATCACATTTGCATCTTCTACTACCATAGTTTTATCACCCACATAGCCATCTTTTTGGATTTCCTCTTCTACTGATGGGTAGCAAGTGTACCTTTCTTTAAGTACACCCGCTTTGTTGAGAGCAAAAGGTGCTGCGCAGATAGCAGCTATATTTTGTCCTGCATTGTCCATCTCTTTAAGAAGTCTTTGCACATTTGCATCATCTGCTAAGATATAAGTACCACCCCAACCACCAGGAAGGACTATCATATCTAACTCAGCACTCGTTACTTCATCTATTTTAGAGTTAGCTTGAATAACAATGCCATTTGCACCCTCAACTAGCATCTCAGCATCTAAAGATGCAACCACAACTTCTATCTCTGCACGTCTTAAAACATCCATGATGCTAACAGCTTCAATCTCCTCAAATCCTTTTGCCAATGGAACCAATACTCTAGCCATTATCCTCTCCTCAAATCTAATTTTTTTATTTTAGCATCATAGGACTAAAGATTTCTTTTCATCCACACTATATCTACACTTTTTACTCTTATAATACAGACAAGAAAGAGAGATATAGGACTTAATGTCCCCATGAAGTATAAATCTTTTTCGTAAACTTCCCTTAAAATACATACGTTATGCAGTCTTCTTCCCTTTGGCTGCATAAGCTTTCACCAGTTCATCTCTATCTAAAGTATGCTATTTCATAAGTTTGTTGTAACCAATTTGTGAACACTTATTGCTAATATACTATTGGATGAGCAAGAAATGATAGACGCTTTAGAAAAGTTTTAAAAAGCTTTACAGTAAAGGATATATTATGAAAACTTACAACCCCAAAGTCGATCAAAATAAAAAATTTATCAAAATGGTACGAGTTAATTTGATGCTAAATGATAAAGGGGGATGATCCAAGGAAACCCTACCTTTATGTAAGTGCCATATAGATTAATGGCGGATACGCTACTAAACCCATGTACGGTAAAAACTTATGCAAGGGTGTTAGTAGCATCAACGACATCTCACTCGACATCTCTTTGTCTATAAAAACCTGTTTTATGAGTATAAGTTTCATAGCTATGTCTATAGTTTTGATACCTAGTAGAATCACTGCATAGAGATTATAATCACTTAGCATCATGAAAAAAAGTAAAAAGTAAAATGTTGGATGCATCAGCAAAAACACAAACACACTTTTATGATAATGCTGATACATTCGAGCCAACATCCCAAGTAAAGTGTTAGCCTTTTGCCAAAGCACCTCATACAACTCTAGTGCCATAAAAATGAGTATATAGTTTAAAATTTGCTCGTTTATCATCTTTTTTCTTAAATAGTATTTTTACAAGTATAGCAAATACGGACATAAAGATGTCCTTTCAAATGATAAACTTTTATATTATTTACGAGGATACCTTATGGGCATAGCATGGAAACTTACAGCAGATTTCAACAATCAAAGACATCTATTTTCAAATACTATCACGACTAACTATCTTATTGAAACCTATATATGCAGTTGTGGTGATACATTTTTTATTCTAAAATATTCACAACAAAAACTTGATTATAGATGTAAAACTTGCAATAATAAATTATATTACGATGCTAATCACGCCATAAATAGCATAGACGATTTTTTAAATAAAAACAAAAAAATGACCATAGTGTATGAGTCTAAAATTCAAACAAATGAAACAGACATCACCGTTTTATGCACTACGTCTATACCTACACGAATAGATTTCTTCAATAAAAAAGTGATATTTAGTCATAAGCAACTTTATAGTTTAAGCTTAAAATTAAACGGGGATATAGAAGAAAATTATTTAATAAGATTAGATCAAAAATTACTTCTAAATATAAAAGAAAATCTTACCAAATATATTGAAGCAAGTGACTTTTTCCATTTACCTAAACCAAATGATGAAAAATTAACTCTAAATATGGCTTCATTCTTTTTAAAAAATAAACATCTGAAAAATTTTGATTTTTATTATTGGGATAATATTAATAGCTTAAAAAAACAAGAGCTATATATTAACACTGCACTACAAGAAATATCTAACTTACCAAAAGCAAAGTCAATAAAAAAAGCTGTCTATAAAAACTATGTTTATCAGATATTACATTACAAAAAGTTTACTTTCAAGTTTATAAAAATATTTTGCAAGCATATTAAAGATATTAATATACTCGAAAAATTATTATCTCTAAAATTTACTAAATCAATCTATCAACATACTGATGAATATAAGTTAAATATCCTTATGATGTTTTTAACTACACAATATACTGACAAGCAGATACTTAAGCTATTTTCACACTATCGCATTCGAATCAATACAGAATTTTTTTATCATACTATGGGTTTATATATGCTTGCGAAAGAAAGTATAAAATCTAATTTTACAAAAGTATCTTGTACGCCTGAAACTCTTCACGGTGAGTTCCTTCGTTGTTTTCAGGTTCCTAGCCATAAACATATACACAACAAAGTCTTTCATTACTCAGCAACTGATAAAAATAGGTGCATACAACTAGATAATTATCAGATAAAACTACCAAAAACTGGATTGGAACTCCATAGATGGTCAACTATTTTACATAACTGTATAACAAATTATTCCCAGAAAATAACTTCTCGTAAAAGTACAATTTATGGTTTTTTTAAAAATGATAAATTACTATTTATTGCTGAAGTCTCAAATGATAATATTATCGAAGTAGCTCAAAAATACAATGCAAAACTTACTCCAAACCAAAATATACTTCTTGAGAAATGGCACAATTTATCTTTAAAAGGAACAATAAGATGACATTAATAGAAGTTGGTAAAACTTTAGACATTGAGAGAATGCTTAAATACATAGATAAAACACAGTTTACACCTGTTGAGAAACAATCAATAAAACATATGCTTAAAATTGTGATACCTCAAGGGAGTGATGATATAACTATAGACTTTGAGGATTTTAAGAAAGTTATAAAGCATGGTAAAACAGCTTTATATGGCATAGGAGAACATAGCGGATATAATTCAGCAGTTGAAGCGATGAAATCTTCTATAAAAAGTTTATTTTCTAATATCACTTTTATACAAAGATTTAAAGGGATACTCGTACATTTCACAATCCACCCAAGTACAAATATAATGACTCTATTAGAAGCTATGAAGATAGTGGATCAAAATTCTGAGGCAGATATCCTCTTTGGTATATCAACAGACAATTCAGTCGATAAACATTATGTAAAAGTAAGCATCTTAGTTACTGGCTTTGTCATTTACAATAAAAAGCAACTAATAATAAATTGCACTACATACAGAAAATACGAGGTAGAAATATGAGACAACTTAACCTACAAGAGATACAAAAACTAAATAATCTAAACAATAAGTTACAAATAATTGAAAAAAGAATCTACGATATAGCACTCCAAGAAAATCAAACTGCTCTAGAAAAGATTTTAAAAAACAAAAATAATATTTTAGACTATGAACTTGAAGTTCGTTATCTTATATATGAAGATGACGAGCATATTTTAGCAGACTGGACGGATAATATTAAGCCTATCATGATGAAAGAAGAATGGTGGGGTGTAAATGATAAAAACTGTCACAACACTACATCTGTTTGGCAAAAAAACAAAACTTTAAACTCTCAAAAGCATTGCTGGTTATTGCATAACTTGTACGACCATTTTGATTTAACATGGGATAATATATTTAACCCCAATAATTCCATACCAAATTAGACAAC
>Ga0256840_1003963_pt1 | contig 11445 bp, 14 predicted proteins | sample 355202metaG_FD_185969 | JGI IMG/M metagenome (GOLD analysis project Ga0256840, IMG submission 185969) | Hydrothermal vent microbial communities from Mid Atlantic Ridge, Atlantic Ocean - 355-202 | ecosystem: Environmental > Aquatic > Marine > Hydrothermal vents | place: Atlantic Ocean: Mid...
AAAAACTTGAAGAACGTGATATTACTATCACACTTACTGAGAGTGCGAAAGCCTACATAGCCGAAGCAGGGTTTGACCCAGTCTATGGTGCGCGTCCACTTAAACGAGCATTGTACGAAGTGGTAGAAGACAGACTTGCAGAGCTTATTTTGGAAGACAAAGTCGTTGAAGGCTCAAATGTAACCTTTGATGTGCAAAATGCTGAGATAAAAGTAGAGATAAGTTAAGAGGAGTACCTTACAAAGAGTAAGGTACTTAAGTTATAGGGGAAAGGGATTAGAAGAACGATTATTTGTTTTCTGACTCTTTTTTCTCTTTTTCTGCTTCTTCTTTGAGTGCTGCTGCTTTTTCTTCATCTGAAGCTTCAACAGCTTTTTGTGCATCTGTTGTCTCTGCAGGGCTAAGTGCATCTACAGCTTTTCCAACTGCATTGCTTACTGTATCCATCGTTTCATTTGCTTGTGCTGTTAGTGTTGTCATAGCAATTGCTGCTAGTAAGATCATGATTTTTTTCATTCTTTATCCTTTGGGTATATTGTTGTTCTGAATATCATTCGAACAAAGAAAATTATAAGATAAGAGTGTGACTTCAGTCTTACCTAAAACTTACCAGAGTATTACCTATTATAATTCTAGAGTAGGATATAATGACACAAATAGTATAAGGTAAGTATATGATTCCTTTTAACCATCTTGGTATTGTCTTTAAAACTTTTGGTTCATGGGTGTACCCTAAGTCTGTACGCGCATCCCTCTGTAACTTCCTAACACCACTTCCTAAAGAAGAAAAAGTACTTGATATCGGTGCAGGTACGGGCATGTTGTGCGAATTTGCTTATGTTTGTCGTGAGGACTTACAGTATGTAGCGGTAGATCCTGCAGAAGGTATGATGAAGTATGCACAAACCTACGTAGAAACACATCAAGCAGTGGCAGAAGCATTGCCTTTTGAAGACAATAGTTTCGGTGCTGCTATGATGGGTGAGTCTTTGCACCATTTTAGAAATGTAGATGATGCCCTACATGAATGTGTACGTGTACTTGCAAACAAGGGGAGGTTGTTTATCTATGATTTTGATGTAGATAGCTTTATGGGCAAAAGCATCTGCCGAGGTGAAAAGCTACTTGGCGAGCCAGGTCACTTTTTTACCCCAAGAGACTTAGAAGAGAAACTTGCCACGTATGGCTTTTCTGCCACCGTAACAAAACACGAATGGCGCTATACCATAGTAGCAGAGTTAGAAAAACCATATAAAATATAAGACTATATTTGTCGTGATTGACAATAGTTTTTAAAAGTCATATAATAATCGTAAGGGCTTAGTAATTAAGTTCAATTTTAACATTTTAAAGGACAAGCATGGCAAAAAAGTTAACAGAAAAAGAAGAGAAGAAGAAAGCGAAAAAGGCATTGGCTAAAGTAGCAAAAAAAGCTGAAAAAAAGAAAGCCGATAAGAAAAAGAAAAAACAAGAGAAAAAACCTGTCTCTAAAAAGAACAAAAAAGTAAAAGCAAAGAAGAAAAAAGAGAACAAAAAAAAGAGTGACAAAAAGAAATCTAAGAAAAAGTCTAAAAAGTAGACTTTAACGATAATGTTTTGTTAAAAAAGCATTGAGTTGGTTGGCAAAAGCATGGGCATCTTTTTGCCCAAAGGCTTTTGGACCACTCGTTACTTCACCACTTTCACGTATACTCTCCATTAAGTTTCGCATAGCAAGGTACTGTTTGATGTTATCAACAGAGTAAAGTTCACCTCTATGGTCTATAGCATGGGCATTCTTGCTTATGATACGGTCTGCTAAGGGGATGTCTGCTGTGATAACCAAATCCCCTTCATTACAACGTTCTACGATGTGATGGTCTGCTTCATCAGCACCTTGATCTACAATGATATACTCTATATGTTTGGAGTTACCAATATGTATCTTTTTATTGGCGATGACTTTGGTGGGTATGGCTAAGCGTTCAATGCTTCGTAGAACGATGGGTTTTAGTAGGTTTGGAAAGGCATCTCCATCTATGAAAAGTGTCACTTTACATACTCTTTCACACGTCCTACTTCCCCAGAACTGAGGCGCACTTTGATGCCATGAGGGTGGGTAGGGGAGTTGGTGAGGATTTTTTGTACTTTTCCGTAGGTGATGTAGCCTGTACTTTGGTCTTCTTTTAAGACGATACCGACATCCATACCATATTTGATTTCATTACGCTTTTGACCTTCAGCCATCTTAGTTCTTTGCCTCATAGTTGAGCACTTTTTTAACTGTATCTACAGAACAGAAAAAGAGTGCATCAAAAACTGGATTGAGTTTCGTTTTATGTTCATCTACGATATCAAAGGCTTGAAAGAAAAACCCTTTGCCATCTTCAGGATTGGCAGGAATAACACGAAAAACGATAGGTTTAAGCGTACGTACCACATTGAGTATTTTTTTATAGTTTTTTTCATCTTTTTCTGGCAGAAGATTGTCTTGTTTGCTCTCATTTTTTCGGGCTTTGAGGAGGAGTTGGAGTTTGTCATTAAAGATAACTTTGTTCCATGTTACAGAGCCTAGTTCAATGTCAAAAGCCATATTCCCAGAAGTTAAGGGGTGAGGCTTGGTTTCACGTATGGCTTCCAAGAGGTGAAGGAAAAAGTTTTTCCCTCCAAAGTTTGTAGCACATTCGAGTAGTTTTTCGTGGTGGAGTTGTTTCTCTTCATCGCTAAGGGTGTTAAAGTCGCACATAAATAGTCTTTATATTAGTTTATGGAAGTATAGCGTAAATTGGCATACCCCAAAATTAATATAGTTTCAATATAATTATAATAATTATTATATTGGGTGGGAGATACAGTGAGCAAGGTAGAAAATATAGACGAAAGTGCTTATGCACGTTATGAAGATGTAGATAAAGAGCAGTTAGAAAAAGATATAGATGCCATAAAAGAGACCATGAAGCCTGTAGATGAAGAAGACTTTCAACACCTACTTAAAATGGAGCGCTGGGGACGTATCGCTACTTTTTCAGGGTATGGGCTTATTTTAGTATTGGCGATTATTGGGCTATTTACAGAAGTGGGGTCTGTGTTATTTTGGTCTGTAGGTATCGCAGCAGCGTTGCTGATAAGTACAGGTAACGTTTCTCGTTGGGCAAATGTCACACATCCCATCCTACATGGTGGCTATGACAAAGTACCCAATATCCCAGAACGCTATACACGTAAATATTTTGCAAAAGGTTCTCGCCGTTTTGTAGACTGGCTAGACTGGATAAAGCCTGATGCATGGTCGTACGAGCATAATATTATGCATCACTATCATCTTGGTGAAGAGGATGACCCAGATAACGTTGAGAGAAACCTTCAGTGGCTCATACAGTCTAAAACGCCTATGTTCCTTCGTTATGTCATCGTCTATGGTTTTGCAGGTATGTGGAAATTTCTCTACTACGCACCCAATACTTTGATGATTTTAGAAAACAAAAAACGTAAAGAACAAGACAGACTTGAAGTAAAAGATTATGAAATTGACCCTAGAACAAAGAATGGACTAGAGTTATGGATGGAGTATTATTTACCGTATGCCATTATCAAATTTGTGGTTTTCCCTCTTCTTTTCTTACCTTTTGGTACCTCTGCAGTAATCAATGCTTTGATTATTCTGCTTCTTGCAGAGTTTTTTGCAAACCTACACTCATTTCTGGTCATCGTACCCAACCATTCTGCAGAAGATATCTATATGTTTTCAGAGCCTAGCAAGAGTACAGGAGAGTTTTACCTCAGACAAATCATGGGTTCAGTAAATTACAACACAGGTACAGACTTTATAGACTTTTTACATGGTTTCCTAAACTACCAAATAGAACACCACCTTTTTCCCAATATGCCACTAAGCTACTACCAAAAGATGCAACCTATCGTCAAAGAGATATGTAAAAAACACAACTTGGAGTATAGACAAGAGTCAGTATTTAAACGTGCATTGATGACCATCGACCTCATGGTAGGTAAAACGAAACTTCTCAGAGTTGACGGTATCTAATGGGCACAAAAGTGAGGCTTGCACGTATAGACGATATTTTAACGCGCAAACAACCTCACTTACAAGTGATGCTCGACAGTGTCCATAACTCACAAAATCTCTCCACTATTATACGCACTGCAGATGCTGTGGGTGTACTAGACATCTTCTACTCAACCCCTGCCAATGCTACCCTGCGCATACACAAAACAATCACCCAAGGTGCACACCGATGGACACGCCGTCATCGTGTAGAAGAAACAGCCAAAGTCAAGTTCTTACAGCAAAAAAAAGAAGAGGGCTATCAAGTAGTAGTCACACATCTAGAAGAGCGTGCTGTATCTTTTAGAGAGGTTGATTACACCAAACCCACCCTTATCATCATGGGTAATGAAAAAGAAGGCGTAAGCCCTGAAGTTATAGCAGAAGCTACGGATATCATAGTCATCCCTATGCAAGGCATGGTACAAAGCCTTAACGTCTCTGTGGCTACAGCTCTCATACTCTACGAAGCGGAAAGACAATTAGAAAATGCAGGCGCTTATGAGAGAGCACAAATGAGTCTTGAAAAACGTGAGTCTATTAAAAGTGAATGGGTATATAGAGATAGTGTTGCACGAAAAAGTAAAGGACAGATACCTTTAGAATTTAAAGAAGAATTGATTGATTTTGAGTAAGTGTAATTAACTAAAATAAATATATTATTTTAAGGTAATTTCTGCTAATATTTTTAATTGACCGACAGTCAGTCATTTTATTTTAGGATGGATTATGGCAATTATAGTAGACAAAGCACAAAAGAAAAAAGATATAGCACTTGCATGTAAAGAGTTGTTGGTGCATAGTAGCATAAATGATTTGACGATAGCACAGATAGCTAAAACTGCTAACATAGGTAAGGGTACCTTCTACGAATATTTTAGTAACAAAGATGAACTGGTTTTTGAATTGGTGAATCATTTGATGCACGAACACAATACTAGTAAGGCAGAACGAATAGAGAAATCAACAAGTACACGCGAGAAGATTAAAGTCTTTTATGATTTCTTTTATAGTGAAGAGGCAAGTGATTTACGTACTTTGTATCAAGAGTTTATCGCTATTGCTCTGATTTCCCCAAAAGAAGAGATGATTGCTTTTCAGACAGGGTGTTTTACCTTTTATTACCAATGGGTAGAAAAAATTATTGATGAAGGTATTGCCCAAAATGAAATAAAACCTGTTACAAAAGAGCTGATAAAAGGGATGTACACGATGGGAGAGGGGATGTTTATCTCTTCATTGGCAACAGAAGGTGTGATAGATTTGAAAAATGACATCAACACCTATGTAGATAATATTTTTGATTTGGTTGAAGTGGAGGATAGAAAATGAAAATAATAGGATTATTGTGTGTGCCATTTTTTCTTTTTGCCCATAGTTATGGGTTAAAAACACTGATAGACCATGCCAACAAAAGCAATGGTTTACTTAAAGCAAAAGAGATGACAGTACAGTCAAAACAAGAAAGTATAGAAGCTGCAAAGCGTGCATACTGGCCTGTGCTGGATGTGGGTGCAGACTATAGTAAAGTCACACCATCAAACATCGTTAGCCCAGGAGGTACAGGTACTTTACTTGCCAACTTGAGTGTAGATTTGTATGACGGTGGACGTAAAAGTGCTTTACTCAAAGCCAAAAGGTTTGAGCATGAGGCATCTGTGTTTGAAAAAGCGGCATTTGAAAAGAGTATGACACTGGATATTGTGCGACACTACTATGGCATACAAACGCTCAAAGCAACACTCTATGCTTTGAAAAAACGTGCGATTGAACTCAAAGCCCAGATAGACCGTGTGAAAAAATTTAAAAATAGTGGACTGGCAACGCAAGAAGACATAGACAAGTTGCAGGCTGCCTATGAAAACAATGCCTATACGATTGCCAATACCAAACTTTCACTCTCAACAAGTGAAGAGAATTTGAAACTGATTACAGGTGTAGCGGTTGAAAATCTGAAAAATAATACCTTTAAAAACCCAAAACATGTAAGGTTTGAAACCTTTGATACGATTAAAGTGATGCAGGCCCATGCCAATGCTGTAGGTCAAAACGTCGCAGCGATAGATGCAGGGTACATGCCTCAGGTTAAGCTTTCAGATACCTATCATAAGTCACGTTTTGATGATGTGACGGAAATACCAGGTTTTGGTGGCGACAGCTTTTTACTTGACCATCAAAATAAACTCGGGATTTCTCTGAACATGAGGCTATTTGACCATGGTACGATGGCAAAAAAGAGTGAAGCAGTAAAGTATCAAAAACTGGCATTACTCTCGCAGATAGCACATGCAAAAAGAGAACAACACATGCAATTTGACTTAGCCAAAAAAAGTTTGCAAACATCATTACAACAACAGATTAGTGCCAAAAGTGCACTCAAAGCAGCGCAGAGTACTTATGTGAGTGTAAAAAAGAAATATGAAAATGGTTTGGTGGACAATATTGCATACCTTGATGCACTGACACAAAAAACATTGACCATGGCACGCTATAAAGAGACTTTATACCATTATGAGATTGCAAAATCTATTTATTATTATTATGCAGGGAAAGACCCTAAGGAGTATATTAGATGATGAAAAAATTATTTTTAACAACGATGCTTGTATGTCAATCACTTCAAGCAGAAGAGATATATGCGACTTTTAATGTAGAAGCAGTAAAAAGTGCAAATCTTGCATTTACAACCTCAGGTACAGTCAACCATGTGAATGTGGCTGTGGGCTCTGTGGTAAAACAAGGAGATGTACTGGCGAGTTTGGAAAACAGCGACTTAAAGGCAGCGCTAAACATCGCCGATACGGCACTTACTTTTACAAAAAAAGACTATGAAAGACAACTCAAAGTAAAAAACTTAGTCGATGCTGCAAGACTTGACAGCTATACCTTTAAGTATGAGAGTGCAAAAGCAAAGCGTATGTACCAACAGGCGCTCTTAGACAAAACCATACTCAAAGCACCTTTTGATGGTGTAATCTATGAAAAACTGGTGGAAGTAGGTGATGTAGTAAGTGGTGCGATGATTCGTACTGTTTTAAAGATACAGAGTATTCATGCGAGAAAACTAGTATTGGAAATAGACCAAAAGTATTGGAAGAGACTTAAAATAGGAGAAACTTTTACCTATACTCTTACAGGGGAAAAGGCAGCAAAAAGTGGAAAAATTACTAAAATATACCCTACGTCTAACCCTAAAAACAGGAAGATGAAAGCAGAAGTACTCACGCAGGACATTCCTGTAGGACTATTTGGTGAGGGTACCATAGAAATCCCTGAAGTAAAGTAGGCATATTTTATGTATAAAACAGCCATAAATAGACCTATTACGACTTTGATGTTCATCTTTACCTTACTCATCTTTGGGTGGATAAGCTTTAGGTCAATGCCGTCAGCCTTGTTTCCCAATGTTGATTTCCCTATAGTGACGATTAAAACGATTTATCCAGGAGCAGAGTCAAGTACTATAGAGTCACAAGTCACAGAGAAGATAGAAGAGGCAGTCTCACGTATCGGCGGGGTCGATACGATTACTTCGACATCGAGTGAAGGTGCAAGTGTCGTGATGGTAAAATTTTTACTCGAAAGAGACATCAACGAAGCGACCAATGATGTGCGTGACAAAGTCTCTGCAGTCTTACTTCCTAAAGATGCCAAAACGCCACTGGTCAGTAAACTTGACATTGGTGGGGCTTCTGTAATTAATGTGTTTTTAACGGCAAAAAAAGACACCTTGCAAAACCTTATGGTCTTTGCTGACCAAAAAGCCAAACCTGCCATTCAGAAACTCAATGGTGTAGGGGCGATAAACATCATCGGCTATAAAGACCGAGAGATTAAGATTTACCCAGACAGTTCAGCACTCAATCGTTATGGCATTACAGTACTTGAACTCAATGCTATTGTGGCGCAAGAGAATGTAAAACTAGGTGGCGGTAAACTCATTACAAAAGACAAAGAGTTTACACTCAAGACAAAAGCAGATGCGCTGAATGTAGAAGATTTGAAAAATATTCAGATTAAAGAGAATATTCGACTGAAAGATGTAGCTAAAGTAGAAGACACACTCAGTGATGCAAAGAGTTATGCCTCATACAATGGTACAGAAGGTGTGATGCTTGAAGTACAGAAAATATCTGGTACCAATACCATTGATATTATTGAAAAAGTGAAAGAGACAGTCCCTGAACTTCGTACACTGGCAGGAGATAAATATGGTGTGGCACTTTTGCAAGACACCTCTCCATTTATTATCCATTCCCTTGAAGATGTACAGTTTGACTTGATTTATGGAGCATTTTTGGCGATTATCGTGATTTTCTTTTTTTTACGAAACTTCACGATTACACTGGTTTCAGCTTTTTCCATTCCTGCTTCTATCATGGGAACGATTGCCTTGATGGACTTCATGGGATTTAACTTGAACAAAATGACACTCATCGGGCTTACCCTTTCCATAGGGATTATTGTCGATGATGCCATAGTGGTGCTTGAAAATATTTATAAAAAGATGGAAGAGGGCTTGGGTGCTTTTGAGGCAGCCTATGAAGGGGTCAAAGAGATGGCATTTACCATTATGGCTATTTCGGCGATGCTCTTAGCAGTCTTTGTGCCTGTGGCAAACATGAGTGGGATTGTTGGTAAATTTTTTGAATCTTTTGCTATGACAGTAGGATTTGCCGTGATTATCTCCTACCTTGTTGCCATGAGCCTGATGCCAAGTTTGAGTGCAAGAGTACTACGCAAAGGTGACAGTAGGTTTTACACAATGACAGAACCACTCTTTAAAATGATAGAAAAAATATATGAGCTCATTCTTAAAACAGTATTACGATTTAAAGTGCTTACGCTTATTTTAGTCATCGCTGGTTTTGTGGGTTCGTTGAGTCTTTTCCCTAAAATAGGGATGGATTTCATCCCTAAAGAGGACAAATCAGAGTTTCAGATAAAAATAAAAGCAGATGCGGGTATCTCATTAGATGCGATGATACGTGAATCAAAGAAGATAGAAAATCTAGTGCGTAAAAACAAATATGTTAAATTTACGACACTGAGTGTAGGGTACAATGCGGTAAAAGAGAAAAATAAAGCGATTATTTATGTGAAGCTTACACCTAAAGATACCCGTAGTATCAACCAAGAACAGATTATACAAAATTTTAGAAAGCAGTTGAAGTCTTACCAAAAAGAGATGTTCATTACAGCGGCTGCCATACCAACTATCAAAGGGGCAGGGGTGAGTGTACCGTATCAGATAGTGTTAAAATCAGATTCATTTGAAGACTTGGGTGTGGCAACCAAAAAATTGACAGACTATTTGGAAAAGAAGAAGGGCTTTGTGGACATAGACACCAATTTGGATGAAGGAAAACCACAAATAGATATCGTGATAGATAGAAGTGTAGCCAATGAAATGGGCATTACAGCTACCCAAATTGCACAAACGATTGCCGTTGCCTTTTCTAGTGATATTGAGATTTCACATTTGGAAGAGAAGGGAAAGCAGTATAACATTACACTGCGTTTAGACGATGCACACCGTACAAGCATAGACGATATAAAACGTTTGCAATTACGTAATGCCTTAGGAGAGTTAGTCTATTTAGATGGTTTGGTGACATTTAAAAAGAGTAAGTCTTTGGCTTCCATTTATCATTTTAACAGACAGAGACAGGTAAGTATATATGCCGATTTATTTGGGCTTGACTTGGGTGGCGCGGTCAATTATACAAAAGCAGGGATAGATAAACTTTTGCCTGCAAGCGTGAGCTATAAGTTTACAGGTTTTGCAGATGAGATGGTCAAAACAGGTAATGCTTTTGCTGCTGCTATTGGACTTTCTGTCATTTTAATGTTTATTATTTTGGCGATTTTATATGAGTCTCTCATTCAACCGATTATTATTATGGTGGCATTGCCACTGAGTATTATTGGGGTGATGATAGCACTCTTTTTAACAGGAGAACATTTTAGTCTCTTTGTGATGATAGGCTTTATGTTGCTCATGGGAATGGTAGGTAAAAATGCTGTGCTTCTTGTAGATTTTGCCAACGAAGCCATAAAACGAGGTAAAACAGCTGATCAAGCACTCATAGAAGCAGGTGAAAAACGTTTACGTCCTATTCTCATGACAACCATTGCTATGGTATTTGCGATGTTACCTCTAGCCATCAGCACCTCTCTGGGGAGTGAAACCAAAGCACCTATGGCGATAGCAGTCATAGGAGGACTCATTAGTTCCATGGTCTTGACGTTATTGGTCGTGCCTGTTATCTATAGACTCATTTACCCGATAGACAGCTGGTTACGAAAATGGTATGAAGTAGGGAAAGTTGAATAGATGAAAAAATATATAGACTTTCTATACAAATTCAGATGGGCGATAGTCATCATCGTACCACTCATCGTGATGATGTTGGCTTCAAGCCTCAAACATTTGGAGATAGACGGCTCGTACCGTATTTGGTTTGAAAAAGATTCTCAAACGCTCATAGACTATGACAAGTTTAGAGAAGAGTTCTCTAATGATGATGGGATTACCATTGTCTTTAAAGATGAAAACGGCATTTTTAACAAAAAGGCACTTTCGTCCATACAGCGTATTACCGAAGCGTTCTGGGATGTACCACATATAGACAGAGTGGACAGCATTACCAACTATCAGCATGTACATTCTGAAGCAGACAAATTTCTGGTGCGTTGTTGCCTTTGGCTGTGGTGTTGTTTACTTTCTTAGCAGTGCTTGCGGTACAGACACTCTTGGGCTACAAGCTTAACAACTTTACTGCTAATATCCCTGTGTTTATTGTCGCCATCGGTATCGCTGATGCGGTACATATCTATTCTTTATGGCTCATGAATAAAAAAGAGGGCGTATAGAATAAAGAGGCAGTCTTGCACTCCCTAGAGAAAAACTTTTTACCGATACTGCTTACCTCACTTACCACGATGGTAGGGTTTAGTACCTTGGCTATCTCACATATCGTACCTGTGGCTACTTTGGGGATTGCTACTGCTAGTGGGGCAGTGTTGGCATTTGTGATTTCGGTACTTTGGATGCCTGCAGTGTTACTCTTACTAAAAAAGCCTATTAAAGGTGCTAGTGTAGAGAAAAAAGCCTATAAAAGTTTTGGCTATGGTACCTTTATCGTCAAAAATGATAAAAAGATTATCTTCTTTGGTACACTTATCGTTGCTCTATTGGGCTTAGGCTTATTGTTTGTGAAAGTAGATTCTAACACCATTAAATACTTCGATAAAGTGGTCTAAAACGCCATATAAGCTGACACTCACAGGGCAAACAGCGATGTATGCTTCGATGCAAAAAGATATTACCGAAACACTTATCTATTCACTGAGTCTTACGATATTCATTGTCTCTTTGATGATGTTGCTTATTTTTAAAA
>Ga0256840_1003964_pt1 | contig 11445 bp, 11 predicted proteins | sample 355202metaG_FD_185969 | JGI IMG/M metagenome (GOLD analysis project Ga0256840, IMG submission 185969) | Hydrothermal vent microbial communities from Mid Atlantic Ridge, Atlantic Ocean - 355-202 | ecosystem: Environmental > Aquatic > Marine > Hydrothermal vents | place: Atlantic Ocean: Mid...
CACCTAGATGATTGCCCTGTGAATCAACTGCATCAATTGTAGTTGCTGTACCAGAATCAATGATAATACAGGCTTTTTGTTTTTTTTGTTTTTTATTGCTTAAATGATAGGCAGCTATCAAAGCAACAAAGCGGTCTGCACCTAATTTGTAAGGCTCATCATAAGCATTTACGATGCCAGATAATGATTCAATCGATTTAACCTGTTTAAAGACCAAAGAAAGTTCTTGTGAAATATTAGAAGCTTTATGATTGAACTCTTCACCTAATACTGAAACCATAACAACCGCATCAATTATATTTAGGTTTTTTTCTAATAACTTTCTGAACTGTTGTATTGCGCTTATTTGTTTTGAATTTTGTTTTGAGCTATGTTTTGAATAAAAACTGCGATACTGCTGTGATAGCATGTTTTCTTCAAGAAAAGCCCATTTTAAACTACTATTTCCTGCATCAATTAAGAGTATTTTACTCGCTGTTTGATTAGCTGTTTTCATATTTTGTTTAAGGCTTTAAGCCGAATATCAACTGATGAAAAAAATAATTCCTCTTTAGTTTTTATATCTATAAAACCGATCCTTCCCGTTGAATCAATCCCACTAATTTGTCCCGTTAATTTATGACCTTGATGTAAAATAGTCACGATTTCACCATATAAAATATCCCAGCGATTCCACAACTTAATAAAATGATTTCTATTCAGATTTTTAAGCGAGTTGAGGTGATAAGATAGTTTATTAATTAAGACAATAAGCAAATCATCTCTAAAAACAGGCTGCCCCTGCATAGCTGTTTCGAGACTAATCACATCTTGATCAATTTGTGCCTGATCTTGTTTTGAGAGTTTAAGATTTAAACCAATGCCAATCACAAGCTTTCCCGTTTGATTGACTGTCTCAACGAGAATACCCCCCATTTTTTGCTGCCGCCAGAAAATATCATTAGGCCATTTAATTCCGTGCCCTTTAAGCCCTATGTCTTCTAATGTTTCTGCAATAGCAATAGCAACAAGCAAACCTAATAATGACCATGTTTCTGGAATCTCATCAACACACCAACAAAGTGAAAAATAAAGACTCCCTGATTCTGGGGACACCCAAGTATTTCCTCGACTACCCCGTCCCGCACTTTGCGATTCACTAATACAGATTTCGCCACATTCCCCATGCTTCAATAAATAACTGTTTGTCGAATCAATCGATTGGAAGTAACTAATTTTGTTAGTGGCTGTTTCTTGCTTTATTCGATCTATATTCATACATTGTTTACATAATCAGGCAAATGCTTTTTTTGGATAAACCTAGCGGCAATCATAGCACCAAGCAGAGCAATAAGCGCAGATGCAAGAAAAGTCCAAGTCGAGCCTAAAGATTCCCATGTATTACCACTAATCCAGCTACCTAAAGCGCCGCCTAAGCCAAAACTCAAACCCGCATAAAGAGCTTGCCCTCTACCCTGCATTTGTCCAGGAAACAACAAATGCGTAAGACTGATTGCAGTAAGATGAAAAAGCCCAAAACTGACTGCATGTAATAACTGAGCCAAAATAAGTGCCGCAAAAGTATCCACCCAAAGAGCCAAAATTATCCAGCGTAAAGCAGTAATCAGCATTGCGATTGTGTATAGGCGATAAATACCAAAACGATGCAATAGCTTATAAGCAAAAATAAAAAGTACAACCTCAGCAATCACCCCTAGTGCCCACATATTACCAATAACTGTTCCAGAATAGTGATGATCATCAAGATAAATACTGATAAATGTATAATAAGCACCATGACTCATAGACTGTAAAGCACAACTTGCCAATAATGCGATCACCATTGGTTTCTTCAATAACTCTTTTAAATTAAGCTGAGTATTTGTTTTTACTCTTTTGGTATTTTGCTTATCTTTTACTAGTAGACTCGTTAAGCCATTAATTATTAATAACACAATAAGTATTATTGGTAAGATAGCAATATCAAAGCGACTAATAATTACAGGCAAAGCAACCACCATCACAATAAAACCAACAGACCCCCAAAGTCGAATACGGCTGTATCGGTGTGTATCATCACCTAGATGATTAAGTGTTAATGCCTCAAACAATGGTAAGCTAGAATTCCAGAAAAAACCAAATATTGCCATTATCAGAACCAAGCCCCAATAACTAGAATCAACAAATACCCCCGCAAACGCAACTGCCGAAAGTAGTGTGGAAACCTGAATAATAATTAAACGTCGATGAAAGTGATCAGCAAGCCAACCCAAAAAATAAGGAGCAACAAGTTTACTCAGTAAAACAATAGCCATCAGCTCGCCAATTTCAACAGGGGTAAAATCAAGTGATTTAAGATACGGTGGCCAATAAGGTACAAATGCCCCCAGCGCAGCAAAAAAGAAAAAATAATATGCTGACAGCCTTTGATATAAAAAAGATTTTTGACTTTGAGAACTAGAATTAGTGGATAACATTGCTATTTATTTTTACCTATTTCTCAGGAATATTTGGAGTTCCTAAATAGTATCAGAGCTTCAAGCTAGTGCAACTTAAGGAAAACCTGATTAAGTCCAGTTATTTGAAACTTCGTGAGTTATGAATAACATTTGAATAACTTTGGGCAAATAACTGAAGCTATTTACTACTTTGAGTCGTATCCCTGAATCCGTGAGTCCACTACGGCACAGTAAATAAGCTATTGATTCATCACGGGTTTAAAAAATACCCGCTTAACCTAAGGGTGAAGCTAAGATTTTTTAAATCCCGTGCTAAACCAATATCTTATCCCCTGCTATCCGCATTGGACTCACGGATTCAGGGTATCAAAAAAGCGAAAATGATTAATAATCTCAATTTCACCATCCAGCCAGTCGCTAATCTCAACACCTTTCACAGGGTTATGGATAATAAAATAACGCGATGTATTTGGCACTATTTCATCGGTGACTATGCCAATATGAGTGAGATTATCGTTAATTCGCCAAACAACCAGATCACCCGGTAAATAGTGTTTAATATCGGTATTTGAGCCAATGGGTACTTTATAGCCTTTGCGAGTGAAATAGGTCTCCATATTTGGCACACGGCGATGATCAATATTTCTATCAGTTGATTTCAAGCCCCATTTACGCGGATATTTGCGAAAATGACGTGACATATCCATGTGTATTTCTTTTTGTAGGTCGATATGAATCGAGCGAAAAGCACGAATCACCACATCAGTACACACACCTGTTGATATATCGACATCACCATTTGGATAGGATAGCTTCTGATAAGCACCGTTGTAGCTGTTAGTAACGCCATTTTGTGCAACCGCACCGAGAATCAATAGGTCGATTAAGCTCTGTGGTTTTTTCATACCATTAACAAGCGTGGGTCGTGGTTTTGGTGTTTCATCAGGCACGGGGTCAGGTACAAAAAGTGTATCCACTTCTGGCTCTAATTCTTGAGGTGTTGTTTGTGGTACTGTTGGTGGCTCTGCATCTAAATCTATCGGAGCTTTTAAATGTGGATTTTTTAGCGAAGAAGGTGTGGGTTCTAGCGGTTCTTGTTTCTTATCCTTATTATTCGTTATGATATATAAAACAGCAAGTGCAATAACAAGTACAAGCAATACACTAATAGTAAATACCCATCCCCCCTGTTTTTTACACTTTTTTAATAGCATGTTCTATTACCTATCATTACCTGCCGCGCCACTTATCCATCTGGCGACGCTCTTTTTTATTGGGTTTTTTATCTGGTTGATGCACACTGGCACTATTAAGTTTTCTTAGCTCTCTTTCTTGCTCCCTAAGGCGGATGCTTTCTTCGCTCTCGTTATAGAGCAATTGGGCTTCTTTAGCGGGACGACGCTTATCATTTAAGCCCCGCACCTCAATATGATAACGATAAGCTTCGCGGGTAATATCAAGCGTATCACCAACCTTTACCACACGCGATGGTTTTACCCGAATACCATTAAGATGTACCTTGCCGCCATTAATTGCTTCCGTGGCAAGTTTACGGGTTTTAAAAAAGCGTGATGCCCACAGCCACTTATCAAGGCGCAGGCTGCTTAGCTCTTCGTATTGCTTGTTTCGTTTAGAGGCCATTCGACGATATGCTCCTCAAGTTGTTCTTCATCGACATTTTTTTCAAACACCACCCTACCTAAAACAGAATTACCTGTTTGATGAATCGTGTTTTTATCTCCAGAGATTAAATGATGCCAATCGGCCAAACCTCTTCCCTCCATTATACGCCTATATGCACAACTTAGGGGCAACCATTCTATCTCATCAAGATTATTTTGCGTCAGGCGCAGACAGCTAGGCACAAGAGTCTCACGATTTTGGTAATCGTTACAATGCCCCGTCTGCATATTAAACAAGTCACACACAATATTCGTATAATAGACAGACAGAGCATCATCATTCTCGCCATCTTCATCTTGTAACTTAATCAGACAACACTTACCACAATGATCACAAAGGCTTTCCCATTCATCCCGCGTCATTTCGCTGAGGTTTTTTGTTTTCCAAAAGGGCATAGTTTTTCCTGTTTTATCAAGTAAGGAAAGCACATGAAATAACTTGATCTTTTTGACTTGCCTTTTTGCTCAACTTATTCCTGCACGTGCCTAAGAATTGTTTTATATCTATATGATAATTATATAGCGTTCAAAATATAGAACAAGCAATGCTCTCAAGTAAAAACCAGTCTCTTATACGTCTGTAAGCTATTGAAATAACCAATAAATATTATTTATTGGTTCAACAAAAGATAGTTTGTGTAGAATTTTCTCATTTCCAATCTCTGGTGTGGGAATTTAGTGAAGAAGCACTGCTTCACCTATCGCAGAGAGCCGTAGAAGAGTCATAGGATTTTTCAATAAATATATTTAACTTTTGTTATTGAGTTTATCCTGTAAAACTGGCTATTGCTACCTCGATGATTTTTATGGTTTCTAGAGATAAACATGGGATTTATTCTTAAATGGTAAAATATTCCCCATAGTATTTTGCCTAAATCCTAACAGTCGGTATAATGATTGTTTGCCAGAAACTAATGTAAAGAGTATTTATGAATTTTGATAAAATAGAAGTGGGTTCAGATGTTCCTAATGTAGTCAATGTAATCATTGAGATCCCTGCTAATTCATCTCCTGTTAAATATGAGATTGAGAAAGAAAGTGGTGCTCTAATTGTTGATCGTTTTATGTCTGCCCCAATTTTTTATCCTGCTAATTATGGTTTTATTCCTCATACTTTAGCTGATGATGGTGATCCGATGGATGTTTTAGTTGTGACACCTACTCCTTTAGTGCATAACTGTGTTATTCCTGCTAGACCCGTTGGTATTTTGAATATGTCTGATGAGGCAGGGTATGATGCAAAAGTGATTGCTGTTCCTGCACAAGGGCTTCATTCTGAGTCTGATTATCTTCAAAGCTATAAGGATTTGCCGCCATTGTTGATGGAGCAAATCGAACATTTCTTTGAGTATTACAAGGTTCTTGATGCAGGAAAATGGGTCAAGATTGACGGCTGGGCTGATGCTGAAGAGGCAAAAAAGGCGATTACTGATAGCGTCGAAATGTATCAAAAGAAACAATAAAATATATAACCTGAATCCATGAGGTCACTACGGTACAGGACGTAGGCTATTGGTTCATCACGGGTTTAAAAATACCCGCTTAACCTATGGGTGAAGCTAAGATTTTTAAATCCTGTGCTAAACCAATATCTTACGCCCTGTTATCCGTATTGATCTCACGGATTCAGGTATAAAAAAGGGGGGGATGGGTATCTATGTTTATAATTACCATTCAATAATCCTCAATCAGCATAAATGCTAAAATTATCAAATAGGGATTCGAGTATTAATGAAAAAACGTGTTACGGTTAAAAGCGAAAGGGAAGAGTATCGCTTATTCCGCTCACGCGCTTATGTTGCTGCTGGCTTTATTTTTGTCGCTCTTGCGCTGGTATTTGTTCGTCTGATTTATTTGCAGATCAATAGTTATGAGCATTATACCGAGCTTTCTAAAGAAAATTATCAAAAACGTGTTCCTATACCGCCTGTGAGAGGGCTGATCTATGATCGTAATGGTGTTTTATTAGCTGGTAACCATATTGAATATGTGCTTGAAGCCCGTGAGGATGGTATTATCAATAGAGATAATGCCTTAAAGCGCTTAATGCAATTGTTACCAATCAATCCACAAGATGTTTATAAATTTAAACAAAAGCAACGGGTAAACTCACGTTTTCAACCTGTTGTTTTGCGTAAAAATTTAACTGAAAATGAAATTGCTATTTTTTCAGCTAATCGTTTTCGCTTTCCGGGCTTTAAGGTTAGTGTCAGAATGCAAAGAAACTATCCACTGGGCTCTCTTGCTGGTCACTTGTTAGGATATGTTGGACGCATTGATAAAAAAGATTTGGAGAAACTCGATAAATATGAGTATAGCGGCTCAACTCATATAGGAAAATCTGGCATTGAAAAATTTTATGAAACAAGATTACATGGCAAGGCTGGTTATGAACTCAGAGAGGTTGATGCACATGGCAAACCGCAGATTAAGCTTGAAGATAAAGCACCTATTGCTGGCGAAGACTTATTTTTAAGTATTGATATAGAGCTACAACTAAAGGCTGAAGAGTTATTAAAAGATTATAATGGTGCGGTTGTTGCTATTGACCCACGAAATGGTGAAGTTCTGGCTATGGCAAGTATGCCAGCTTATGATCCTAATTTGTTTGTTAATGGAATCTCCTACAGAGATTACAATAGCTTAAGAAATAATCCAGATCGTCCACTCTATAACCGAGCATTACAAGGGGCTTATCCCCCAGGTTCAACTATCAAGCCAATGGCAGCTCTTTCAGGTTTGAATGCAGGTGTAGTTACTCCAACTCGTAGCTTATTTGCCAAAGGTTTTTTTCAAATTCCAGGTAATAAACATAGATTCCGTTGCTGGAAAAAATCAGGACATGGTCATATCAGTCTTAATCGTGCTATTTATCAATCCTGTGATGTCTATTTTTATGATTTAGCATTTCGTATGGGGATTAAACGATATTCTGCGGCTATGAAAAAATTTGGATTTGGGCAAAAAACAGGTATAGATTTACCCCATGAGCGTTCGGCTCTAATGCCGTCAGCAGAATGGAAAAGAAAACGCTATGACAAGTTCTGGTATCCTGGGGATACGGTTAATACAGGAATTGGTCAAGGATATTTCACCGCAACGCCTTTGCAGCTAGCCTTTGCAACGTCAATTATAGCTAATCATGGGCGTAAGGTTCGACCGCATGTTTTACGTGCAACTCGCGTATCACGTAATCTTCCTGAAAAGCTGGTGACACCTGAGCGACTTCCTTCCTTAGGGGTTACTAAGCTGAGTTATTGGGATGATGTAATACGTGGCATGGTTAATGTTGTTCATGGTGCGCATGGAACTGCGCGTAGAGCAGGGGCTGGAGCAAAATACCGCTTTGCGGGAAAAACGGGGACTGCACAGGTTTATAGTATTGCTCAAAACAAAAGCTATAATGCCTCCAAATTAAAAAAGAAATTGCATGATCATGCATTGTTTGTTGCTTTTGCCCCTGCGAATAATCCGCGCATAGCTTTGGCGGTAATTGCTGAAAATGCGGGTGGTGGTAGCAAAGTTGCTGCTCCAATTGCACGGCAATTACTCGATACTTATTTATTATCTACTGACAATAAAAAGAATGTTAAGAAAGAGGATAAAGCTGATTTAAAAGTTAATCAGAATGATTATTCTCCATTATTGGATAACGTAAACAAATTAAAGAAGATTAATAAAAATACGACAATACGCCCATGATTAATAAGACCTGAATCCATGACTCTACTACGGCACAGTGAATAAGCTATCCGCATTGGACTCACGGATTCAGGAAATAATTTCATACTCTAAGTAATTAAAAATGAATAATGATTCTCCAAATTTTGTAAATATTTTCTTGCGCTGGCTGGTATCTATTGATCTCGTGCTAGTTGTTACTCTTATTATGTTGTTATCACTGGGTAGTATTACTTTATTTAGTGCGACGGGTGAAAATTCCAGAATGATGAATAGCCATACTATTCATTTAATTCTTGCGACAATTGCCATGTTAATAGCGACTCAGTTACCTAGTGATATGTTAAATCGTTGGTCAGTCTGGATTTATGCTTTTGGTGTTCTTGTATTAATTATGGTTTTAATTCAAGGCTCTATGGGTAAAGGCGCACAACGCTGGTTGGAGCTAGGCAGCCTACGTTTTCAACCCGCTGAGATAATGAAGTTGGCCGTACCTATGATGGTTGCCAGTTATTTTTCCAAAAGAATTTTGCCTCCTAATTTTAAAGATATTTTTGTTGCGAGTATCTTGGTATTAGTTCCGATGCTTTTAATTGTAAAGCAACCTGATCTTGGCACGGCATTATTGGTTGGAAGTGCTGGTTTTTTTGTAATCTATTTTGCAGGCTTGTCTTGGAAATGGCTTATAGCTACAGCCCTAACAGCCATGGTGGCTGCACCACTTGTATTCTTCTATGGGATGCATGACTATCAAAGGCAACGTGTTCTAACTCTGTTTAATCCAGAGGCTGATAGGCTAGGTTCAGGCTATCATATTATTCAGTCTACGATCGCTATTGGTTCAGGTGGTTTTTATGGTAAAGGCTGGTTAAAAGGCGATCAATCCCGTCTTGACTTTTTGCCTGAACGCCATACCGATTTTATCTTTGCGGTATTTGGTGAAGAGTTTGGACTGCTAGGAAATATGATTTTATTTTCACTCTATCTTTTCATTATTTGGCGTGGCTTATATCTCGCAACTAAAGGACAGGATACATTTGCAAGGTTGCTTGGCGGTAGTTTAAGCCTTACCTTTTTTATCTATCTTTTAGTTAATACAGGAATGGTAAGTGGCGTATTGCCAGTCGTTGGCGTACCTCTGCCCTTGATTAGCTACGGTGGAACTTCATTGGTGACACTAATGATTGCGTTTGGCCTGCTAATGGGTTTACGCCGTCGCAAGAAGTGGTATGACGAATGAAAATACGCGTTTTTATAGCTCTGTTTATTGTGCCGATAGTGTCAATGGTTCTGATTAGCTCAGCAGAATCTTATCGACAAGCAAATACTGTTACTACTGGCAACTATTTAACGTATCCCGCAATGAAAGCTTTTATTGATCGTATGACACAAAAAGGCTTTAACCGAGATTATTTAATTCAAACCTTTGCTCGTGTTCAACGTGATGAGAAAATTCTCTCTAGTATGGCATCACCCGCTGAGGCAAAACCTTGGCGGATATATCGCCCAATTTTTTTAAGTGAAGTTCGAATTCGGGCAGGTGTAAATTTCTGGAATACACATAGACGTGCTATACAGGCAGCAAGTCTACAATATGGCATTGCTCCAGAGTATATTGTGGCTATTATCGGTGTAGAAACACTTTATGGTAGAAACACTGGGAAGCATAATGTGCTGAGAAGTTTAACAACTCTAGCAATGGATTTTCCAAAACGCTCCACTTTTTTTCTATCTGAGCTTGAGCACTATTTTCAGCTAATTCGTGAAGAAGGAATTTTAAACCCAACAATTCTTCACGGATCATATGCAGGCGCAATGGGGCTAGGGCAATTTATATCTAGTAGCTATCGAAAATATGCTATTGATTTTAATGCGGATGGGCGTAAAGATTTATGGAATCCAGAAGATGCCATTGGTAGTGTTGCAAATTATTTTTATCAGCATGGCTGGCAACGTGGTGCTGATGTTGCCGTTCCTGCGCGTATCAATAATCAATTAGATGAAAAAATAATAAGTCGAGATGCAAGTAAACCAACTTATACTTTTTCTCAGTTTCAGCAGTATGGTATACAGCCGTTACAAAAATTTAACTCAACGCACGTCGGATTATTGGAACTATTTGGTACGAACGGTGTAGAATACTGGATTACTGGGGATAATTTTTATGCGATTACACGTTATAACCATAGTCCAAAGTATGCAATGGCTGTCTTTCAGCTTGCCCAAGCAATAAAAAACAGAAAGAAACTACTGTAAAACAATTACTATAAGTATAATTAAAAAAATGAATACAACAAAAACAAAGGGGATAATATAATGAAAAAAAATAAACTATTTGGCACAGTTGGAATAATTCTACTCGCTAGCTCTGTAGGAGTGTCTGGCTGTAGTGTCATGGATAAAGCTGGAAAATCTGTTAGAAAAATGACATCATTCAGCAGTCAGCAAAGTGCTGATACTAGTAGTGTCGCTGTAAATGAAACACTGCTAATACCACCAAGTTTAAAAACACCAGCCAATGCAAGTAGCTCTGCGAGTAGTAGAGCTTCTACGCCCAGACTGGCAGTTAAAAAAGCATCACCTGTAGCAAAAAGAAATTATTTTGTTATTGTAGGCACTTATCCTGATCAGGATAAAGCACTAGATACCTTTGTACGCCTATCTTCTATTGGTCTCCCTGGTGCTACAATGGAGTCACGTAGAACTAAAAGCGGAAAAGCTCTGCACATGGTTCGTCTTGGTCCATACCATGATCAGGAGCAAATAGATAAAATAACTGATAGTCTGACAAGTGATGGACTATCTCAGTTTAAAGTTGTTGAAAATTAAAACCTGAATCCATGAGGTCATCTGCTTTGACCTCATGGATTCAGGTAAAAATATCGAATTAATAGTACTTAACCTTTTATGAAAACATTTCTTAGAAATATATTTGCCTTTTTCCTGTTTTTAGCAGTATCTGCAAATGCTGCGGATCTTCCTACAGCACCTGACATCAATGTTGATAGCTACCTTCTGGTAGACTTTTATAGTGGTGCAGAGCTCGCTGCTAAAAATCAGGATAAACGTATTGAACCTGCAAGTATAACTAAGCTCATGACAGCTTATATTATTTATACTGAGCTCAAAAAAGGTAATGTCACACTAGAAGATAAAGTACTGATCAGTAAAAAAGCTTGGAAAATGGAAGGCTCTCGAATGTTTGTCGAGGCAGGCAAAAAAGTACCCATGAAACGCATGTTATCTGGGTTGATAATACAATCTGGTAATGATGCCGCCATTGCTATAGCCGAACACATCGCTGGGAGTGAAGCTGCTTTTGTAGTCAAAATGAATCAGCAGGCGAAAGTAATGGGATTGAAATCAACACATTATACTAATGTGACAGGCTGGCCAGGAGAAAATCATTACACCACAGCAAGAGATATTGTAACTTTGACTCGCGCACTGATAAAAAACTTTCCTGAATATTATAAGCTTCACTCAAAAAAAGAATATAGTTATAACGGCATCAAACAATATAATCGTAATAAATTATTATGGCGTGACAAAACTGTCGATGGTGTAAAAACTGGGCATACTGAATCAGCAGGTTACTGCCTCGTTGCTTCCTCTTTGCGTGGAGAAATGCGTTTAATATCTGT
>Ga0256840_1003965_pt1 | contig 11444 bp, 7 predicted proteins | sample 355202metaG_FD_185969 | JGI IMG/M metagenome (GOLD analysis project Ga0256840, IMG submission 185969) | Hydrothermal vent microbial communities from Mid Atlantic Ridge, Atlantic Ocean - 355-202 | ecosystem: Environmental > Aquatic > Marine > Hydrothermal vents | place: Atlantic Ocean: Mid...
GTGACTATGATGTAGATGGTGTTACCTCTACGACACTCATGAAACTCTTTTTTGAAGAGATAGAGTACCCCATAGAGTGGATTATCCCTAACCGTTTTAGAGATGGTTATGGGCTCTCTGCCAATATCATACCACGTATAGTAGGTACAGATTTGGCTATCACCGTGGACAATGGTATCTCAGCGGTGTATGCAGCGAAACTTTGTAAAAAGCAGGGTATTGAACTCATCATTACAGACCACCATTTGCTTGGGCCTGAAGTGCCAGAGTGTTATGCCATTATAGACCAAAAGCAAGAGACGTGTAGTTTTCCCTATTCTGATGTCTGTGGGGCACAGATAGCATGGTATCTCATAGCCTCACTTAAAAATGCACTAGACATTAAAATCAATATGATGTCCTACATGGAGCTTACAGCGATTGCGATCATCGCAGATATGATGCCCCTACAACACATCAACAGAGCCATGGTAAACGCAGGGATACAGGCACTCAACAAAAGCACACGCCCTGCCATCAAAGCCTTTTTGGAACATGCACAAAAAGAGGCTCTGGGTGCAGAAGATATAGGTTTCTTTTTAGCACCACTACTTAACAGTGCAGGGCGTATGGAAGATGCGAGTTTTGCAGTAGAATTTTTAACCTCTACAAACATTTATGATGCCAGAGTCAGACTAGAAAGACTCATAGGCTTTAATACCCTTAGAAAAGCCACAGAACAAGAACTTACCTCAAAAGCATTGGCACAAGTAAATGCAGAAGATGATGTGATAGTCGTAGAGGGTAAAGAGTGGCATGAGGGTGTGGTAGGCATCGTAGCAGCGAGAGTAGCACGACAGCATGAAAAGCCATGTATTGTACTTAGCAACAATGGAGAAGGTACACTTAAAGGGAGCGGACGAAGCTTTGGTGCGTGTGACTTATTTGCCATCACAAACAGCTGTAGAGAGTACCTAGAGAAGTTTGGAGGGCATAGTGCAGCCATTGGGCTTAGTTTGCATGAAAGTAGCTTAGAAGCCTTTAGGGAACAACTTCAAATTAATTATACCAAAGGCAACTACACAAAAGCATTGGTAGACCCAGATATCGTAGGAGAACTACACTTCAAAGATATCTCTTTTGAGCTGACAAACCTTGTAAGACAATATGAACCCTACGGACAAGGCAACCCCACCCCAAAGTTCATAAGCAAAGAGGTAGAACTCTTACAATCTGACACCATGGGAAAAGAGGGTGAACACCTACGTTTTTCTTTTGCACAAGAGGGCATCGTCATGGCAGGCGTACAGTTTAAGACACGTGAAGTGTATGAGGTAGGCTCAGTGGTAGATGTAGTCTATACGGTGAATGAGAATCATTTTAGAGGAAATGTAACGTTGCAGTTGATGGTAGAGAAGGTTGTTATAAAATAATCTGATCTTATATGATTTTTCCTTAATCTTTGTATAGATAGAAATTAGAAAGAATATCATTTAGGGGTGCAACTCAATTTTTTTAAAAACATCACAGCATTAAAGATTGATGTATTTACTTAATGCGGTAATATTATCCTTTATTGAGTATAATAAATCTATGAATAAAATACTCCTTATCCTCCTTTCTATCATCCTCTTTGTGCTTCTTGTTATTACAGGTACACTTTTTTATGCTTTTAGCGATAGTGGTAATGCTACTTTAGGTGCCTATATAAAAGATACATTAGAAAAGAAAATAGGCTTGCCTGTAGAAGTACGTAAGTTTACGCTTGAAGCAGGGAAAAGCAGACTCATTATGCGCATCAACAAAGAAGCAGATGTTGAAGTGGTGACAAACTATGATATTTTGGCACAATCTTTCCAAGGTATTTACCGCGTAAAGGCAAACGATTTCCATTATGAGAAAATGGTTCTAAGAGAAACCGATATACAAGGGCATTTTAAAGGTGTGGCTGAAGATATTGTTGTGGATGGTAGAGGGACAGCACTCGATGCAAATTTTGCTTACCGTTTTCGCGTGCTTGAACAAAGCCTAAAAGACATTGAAGCAAATATCAAGGGTATCGCTTTGGAAGAACTTTTGGCACTAGCAGGTCAAACCCCTATCGCAAAAGGAAGAATAGATGTTGACATCAAAATGCCAGATATTGGTAAAGAGTTTGCCAGTGGATATGGGCATGTGATATTAGATAAGGCTTACTTCAATAGAAACATTGTACAAAAAATGTACGAGTTATCTATACCTAAAAAGAGTTATGTTTCGGGAGTGATGGATGTCAAGCTTAAAGGAAATATGCTTCATATCTTAGCCAATGGAAAAAGTAATTTGTTTGCACTACAGATTAACGATGCTTCTTTAGATTTAGGAAAACAGCATATTATTGCAAATTATGCAATGGATGTGAAAGAGATAGCTATTCTTTCCCAAAATAAACTTTCTGGACCTCTTAAGCTAGCAGGAAAAGTAGAGGGAAATAAAGAAAAATATCATATCACAGGCGCGACCCACTCTTTAGGAGGTACGTTCCTGTTTGAGATTGGTAAAAAAACAGCATTTAATTTTGAAAACCTCGAACTTTCGAAGATACTACGCCTTACAAAACAACCAGCCTACGCCAAAGGTATGTTGAACGGAAACGGTGATATAGATAAAGATTTAAAAAGTGGCAGATATGACATACACATAGACAAAGGTGTGTTTGGTGCACAAAGTATAGAAAAACATTTTGGGTATCAAATACCAACGGTCAACAGTTTTAGCCTTTCTTCCAAAGGAAAGATTGAGCAAAAGGTACTCGAAGCAGATGCGACACTCAAATCTACCTTAAGTGATATCAAACTCACGGATGTAGTGTATGCACTAGGGAAGAAAAAGCTAGAGGCTGACTATGATGTCTTTCTTCCTAATATTGGACTGCTGATGCCTAACAACAAAGCAGTTAAAAGAGGTTATATGAGTCTCAAAGGGGAAGTCAAATTGAACAAAACCCTTCTGGTTAAAGGACGAGCCAAAGGTTTAGGAGAGAAGCTAAACTTCTCTTATGATGGCAAAGGTGTTACAGTAGATGCACGTAATCTCTTTGTAGAAAAACTTCTTTCTTTGAGTGGATTGCCTCGTTACGTGAAAGGAAAACTCTCTAGTGATGTAAAGGTGACAAATATTAAAACCCTTGATGGCACCTTCTCTTTTTCCAGTGACAAGCTTGTGACCCAACCCAATGTTATGGAACGACTTATGGGTAAAAAACTCACTATGCAACTGGCGTTAAAGAGTAAAGGAAAGCTCAAAGCAGGCATCGCTTATTTCGATACAGAGCTACAGACATCTATGGGGCATCTCAAAGTAGACAATATGGTATTCAATACAAAAAACAGTAACTTTAAAGGCGCGTATGTCTTAGATATTCCTGCCTTAGAAAAAACCTATGCCTTGACAGAAAAAAAGCTTTATGGTCCTATGGTTTTGAAGGGAAACATCGCCCAAGATAAAGGTTTACGCGTAACGGGTAGCACAAGCTCTTTAGGCGGGAAAATAGACTATACACTCGTGAATGATATCTTTAATGGTAAGATTGTCAAAGTACCTGTAGAGAATATATTGGGCTTGCTTGGACATAAAAAGTTAGTACAGGGTGATGCCTATGGTGATATACGTTACAACCTCAAAAAGAAAGAGGGTGTGGTGGATTTGGATATCAAAGCTTTCCAAATTAAACGAAGCAGTACCACAGATACAGTCAAAATGTTTATAGGGAAAGACCCTGCACGTATTATCTATACGTCTACACAACTGCATGCGGACATTAAGGGTGATGTGACGCGTTATACTCTGACTGCAAAAGGCTCGCATTCAAGTATCACGTTAAGCGAAGGTGTGATTGACAAAGCCAAAGATAGCCATAGAGCAAAGTTTAAATTTGTCTATGAAAAGTATGTGGTGACAGGGAGTATAGGTGGTACGGTAGCGCATCCAAGTATCATGGTAGATCCTTCTTCTATTATGGACAGTAAAGCAGGAGAGAAGATACAAAAGAAACTTGATAAAGCCCTAGGGGGAGATATGGGTAAAGCGGTTGGCGGTTTTCTCAAAGGGTTTAAATTTTAAACAAATAAGGTAATAAGCTTACTCACCACCTCTTCATCTGTAAAAATTTTGACAGAACGTATGCCGTAGCGGGTAAAATGTGAGGCACGTTTCTCTTCATGGGCTATGAACTTTTGTTTGTAGGCATAGATGCTTCTTTTTCCAAAATATGTCTCAAGGCTACGTTTGTCTTGTGGTGAGGTGAGCGTGACTTCTCCTAACACTTTTGGTGCTTCTTCTTTTCTGTCACGAATAATGATAGCGATAACTTCATGTTTCTGTGCAAGCAAAGAGAGGTCAATCTCTTCTAAAAAATCTCCCAAAACAAAAAGAAGTGAAGGTTTATGTAAGCGTTGAAAAAGCTGTTCAATCGCCACTTGTTTGTCCAAAGTGGTGTTTAATAAGGGCAGAGAAAAAAGCATAGAGGAAAACTGTTCTATGTGGTAAAGTTGTTTGGTAGGAGGGGTATCAAATGTTTTTGCTTCTGTATAGGCGATACCTGTAAACAAATCAGCATTTTGTTGTGCAGCATACCCTAAGAGTGTTGCTACTTCGGTAAGTTTCTTTTGTTTACTGTTTCCTGAACCAAAATAGAGGCTTCCGTCCATGAACGCACAAACAACGACGGAGAGTTCACGGTTGGCATGTAATTCCTTTATATAGGGTTTTCCGAGCTTTGCAGTAATCGTCCAGTTTATCTTTCTGATGTCATCACCCATTTGGTACTCACGCAGTTCAGAAAAATCATACCCTTCTCCATGCAGTTTGGAGAGGTTATGCCCAGAGAGTAGGGTATAGACTTGGTGTCTGGCTTTGAGTTGCAGGGCTTTGAGTGCAGTATTCATCATCAAACCGTAGGTGTGACCATGTCACACGTCAAATCTGAGATGAAATGATAAGGAGATATTTTTTTTATAGTATGCATATTTTCTCTTTTCGTGTGACACGGTCACACCTACGGGATAGGCAATGCTTCAACAATGCGTGTGATAATCTCATCCGAGTGCATCCCTTTTGCGCGTGCTTCATAACTCAGCACGATACGATGCCGTAAAACATTGTGTACCACATAACCGATGTCCGCAGGAGTCACAAAAGTATTGCCTCGCAAAAAGGCTTTGGCTTTGGCAGCTTTGTAGAGGTCTATGGAGGCTCTGGGGCTTGCGCCAAACATTAGGCATTTTTTTACTTCGCTTAAGCCAAATTTTTCCAAGTCTCGCGTCGCTGAAATGAGCTGGACGATGTAGCGTTCGAGTTCAGGGTCTATGTGTATTTTGGCAATCTCCTCTTGCAAGGTGTATAGTGCTTCCTTGGTCATGACAGGCTGTATGGTTTCAAAACTTTTGTTCGCCACCTTACGCATAATCTCTAGCTCTTCTTCTTCAGAGTTATGGGTAACAACGAGTTTCATCATAAAACGGTCAAGCTGGGCTTCAGGAAGAGGATAGACACCTTCTTGTTCTATGGGGTTTTGTGTTGCCATGACCAAAAAGGGGCTTTCAAGTGTAAAGGTCTCTTCGGCAATAGTCACTTGACGCTCTTGCATCACTTCAAGCAGGGCGGACTGCACTTTGGCAGGCGCACGGTTGATTTCATCTGCCAGTAAAAGGTTGGTAAAGAGTGGGCCTTTTTTGACAGAAAAACTATGGTCATTGGGGTTATATATCTGTGCACCGATGATATCTGAAGGCAAGAGGTCAGGCGTAAACTGAATACGTTTGCTGTTAAGCCCCAAGGCTTTAGAAAGTGCATTAATTGTCGTGGTTTTGGCAAGTCCTGGTACACCCTCTACCAAAATATGTCCGTCACAGAGCAGTCCGATGAGTAAACCTTCTATCATCATCTCTTGTCCTACGACAGCTTTACTGAGTTCTTGTTTGAGGGTGCTTATTTTTGTGTTCATTGTAGTATCTCCAGTATCTCTTGTTTTATCTCTTTGAGCTTGAATGTGCCATTTGCATACAGTAAGGCTTCAAGTTTCTCAATGCTTGTTGTAAAGCGTTTGTCTTCTTGTGCGATGAGCAGTTGTAAAAGTGCTTTTGCTTCTTTGCATTGTGTCACTTTTTCTATCAGTGGATCTTGTGTATCTGTGACACGACGTCTTTCCCACTTAAACGCCAAGGCACTGAGCCAGCCTGCTGTAAAGACAAGCAAGTATGACAACACACTCTTGACCCACGACCAATCTTCCACAAGCTTTTGGGGCATATCTTGTGTGTCAACAAGCGCATTTTGATTGACAGGTGTAATGTGAAAATTTTGCGCATCTATGGTAAGCGTATAGGGCTTTTTCGTTTTTGGGTTAAAGGCATGTAATGTACGCTTTGGCAAGGTAAAATCTTTGCTGGCAGAAAATGCCATAATATACGCAACCTTGTAGGCAATACCTGTGCTACTCACGGTTTTTTTCACTTCAGGTGTTTGGCTAAAAAGGGTGTAGTCTTTACTTTTAGGGTACAGTGTGTCAAGTACAGGAGGGTAGCCCTCACCTTCTATCACCACATGCATAGCAACAGGCGCATAGGCTTGCGCTTCATGGGTTTGCACTTTAGTTGTAATGTGAAAGTCACCGACGAGCTGTGTTTTTGCTGGCAGGGGTTTGACATGCAGTGTTACTGGAGGCAAAGCGATGGGTACATCTTTGGTTTCAAGTTTTTTAAAGTCATCTCTGTCTCCTGAGGCAAAGTGTCTCATTTTGAGGTCGTTGGTGACACGTTTGACAAGTGAAAAGCTAATGTTGATATCGCCTGTTTTGAGTGGGTAGATACGGTAACTTTCATGTAAAGTGGTGGCATGAGAGGTGTCATCATGGTGGGCATAGAGTGGGTAGATAGCAAAGGCATCACTTTTGTTGACTTCAAACTGAAAGAGCAAGATATTTTTAGGGTCTGTTTGGTTCAAATCTACCGTGAGTACAATCCCCTCTTTCAGATACATCTCCTGTTTGTTTGCCTCTATCTTGTAAGCAAACTCTTCTGCAAAAACAGAGGAGATAAAGCCCATCAAAAGCATTACAACAAAAAGGCTACCAAGGTTGTGTTTCATGGATGTATCCTTTATTGATGAGTTCATAGGTTTTAGACCCTAGAGGCTGTTTTTTTTGATTTTTATCTTGCATCAGTGTTACTTTTTTCTCACTCTCTTTACTTTTTTGTTTGCTCTGTTCTCCACCGCCGCCAGAACCAGAACTGGGTTGCGCTTCTTTCTCTTTGGTCTTTTTTTCTTTACTCTCTTGTTGTGCACTTTTAGTAGCATTAGCCCCTTGTGATTTAGGGTGGGCTATGCCTAGCGTTGCTTCTTTTTTATCATGCAGCAAAGCGATGCGCGCAAGGTTGTACATCGCATCATCCTCTTTGCCCAATTGTAATGTTTTAGTATAGTATATCTTGGCTTTATCGTATGCTTGAAGTTTACTGTATGCGGTGGCAATGTTGTAGTAAAGTTGTTGTTTTACCTTGGGTGAAGTGCTATGAATAGAGGTATAGACGGCAATCGCTTTTTTGTATCGTCCTTCTTTGTAATAGCTGTTTGCCACTGCCCATTGGCTTTGCAGGGTAGGGTTCTCTATCTCTTTGAGTTCTTGTAGTGCCTGAGTGTAGGCTTTTTGTTCGTAGAGTGTGTAGGCATGGTGGAGATGATAGTCATCGAGTAAAGAGGCCTCCGCTTGCATACCCAGTAGCCCAAATACCAACAAGAGGTATTGAACACCACGTGTATGTAAAAGCAGGAACAAAAGCAACGCCAATGCCAAAGGATAGGCATACAGTTCTTTGTAATGACGCTGCATCTTTTGTATCTGCTGGGTGTTGCGTACCTGTGCTTGTAAAATGTCGCTTAAGGCTTCTGCTGTAGCTTCTGGTGTCGATGAAGCCGTAAGGTAACTTCCTCCTGCCGAGGCACTCAGTTTTTCCAACAAAGGGTTGATACGCGAGATGACAAGATTGCCATTTTTATCTTTAAGCACTTTGCCTTGGGCATCTTGTATGGTCGTACCTCCTTTGCTTCCTAAAGCAAGGATTGTTAACGAGAGGTCGCGCTCTTGTAAGATACGGCTCAATGTATCTACATCACTCTCTTCACCTCCGTCTGTCATAAGTATGAGATTTTTATGTGACAACGAGAGGGTTGACAGTTTGGTAAAGAGATGTTTAAGAGAGGTGCCTTTGGTGAGAATATACTGAGGGTTTAAGCTCTCTAATGCCACGTTAATCAGTGTGTGGTCAGTGGTAGGTGGAGAGAGTAGTAAAGGGTTGGTCGTAAAAGCGATAAGCATGACATTGTCACTGGGGTTTTGTGTCAAAAGTGCCTTGATGGTTTTTTTGGCAAAATCATACCGTGTAGGGCTAAGGTCGGTTGCACGCATGGAGTAGGAGACATCTAGGGCGATGATGACATCTTTTGCCTCTATGCTTGCCTCTTGCCACGCCTCTTTTTGTGCAGGACGAGAAAGGCTGAGTATTAGCAGTGCCAAAATGATGAGATGTACCCGCACTACAAGCGTAGAGGCACTTCGCCAAAAGAGCAACACAAGAGGCAATAAAAGCCATAACAAAAGAGGGTTTAAAAAGGTCATGCTACACCCTCGGTACGTCTATTTTTTATATCCAGAAGTACCCAAAGCAACAAAAGCATAGCCACAATGCCCAAAGGAACGCCTACAAGCAGACGCTGGTTGAGGTAGTTTTCACTGCGTATGGCAGAAGGCTCTAAGCTATCAATCTCTGCATAAATCTTTTCCAAAGCTTCTGCCGATGCAGCCGCATACGATTTCGCACCTGTCTCTTTGGCGATAGTAGAGAGGAGGGTTGCGTCATAGTCTGATTTTCTGCCTATCCCTATGGTATAGACTTTAACCCCTAGTGCCTTGGCTTTTTCAACAGCTTGTTTGGGTGAGGTGTTTCCTGCATTGTGGTAGCCGTCAGTGAGTAAGATAATAGCCTTGTTTTTTGCCTTACCATAAGAGAGAGTACGCAAAGACTGCATAATAGCATCGCCAATAGCTGTACTCTCTCCTGCGATACTCACATTGGTCATGGCAAGCAAATAGGAGAGAGATTCCAAATCGTACGTCAGGGGAGAAGCGGTGTACGCAAAAGTACCGAAAATGACCACGCCCATGTTGTCATCGTACCGTTTTTTGATGAAGTCTTGCGCTAGGGCAATGTTGATGTCGTACTTGTTTTGCATTCTGTTTTTACTGTCAAAACCACTTTGCCCCATAGACCCAGAGGCATCAAGTGCCAAAATGAGGTCACGTCCTTTTTTGGCCTTGTTACTTTTTGCATCATACACAAATGGTTTAGCAAGGGCAAAGACCATAAGAGAAAAAAGAAACATTTTGAGCCAAGGCTCCCATGAAAGCAGGGCACTTTGTCGTTGTACCCATGAAAGTTTTGGAAAGTAATAGGGTTTTGCATACTGTTTACACCAGAGAAAGCAGGGCAAAAGTAACAACAGTAAAAGAGCGTAAGGCGAGCCAAGTGTAAAATGCATGAAATATTTTAACACTTCTGTGTTAACAAGAGCTTATCATGTTATAATATTAGTAATAATAAAAGAGGTAATTTGAAGTATGTACAATAAAGAGATGATAAATGCCATTTTTGCCCATCATTTGTATGACTATTGTGTGGTAGATAGAGCATTTAATATTGTCTCTTATTCAGAACATGCAGAAGCCTATTTTGACCCTGCTTGTTTTGAGAAAGAAGAGATTAATCTCTTAGAGGCAGTGCCTGAATTTGTCGGCTTGGAAGACACATTGCAAGCACTGTTCCAAAATCAATCCAATGCTTTGCACATCCCTACTGTCTTTAAGGTACCAGATCAGTACATTACAATTCGTGTAGAACAAAGTAGAGACAGTCAAGTTCTTATCGTCCTTTTTGAAAATATAACAGATGCCACCATGGCAAGACAAAGTGTGCTTCAGGCAAACAATGAAAACCTTCTATTGCTTAAAGAGATAGAAGAAAAAAACAGACAACTTGAAGCCTATAATCATGAAATGGAAAAACTTGTTACAGCTGAAGTAGCAAAAAATCTTGACAAACAACACATGTTGGAACTCCAAACACGCCATGCCCAAATGGGTGAGATGATAGCGATGATTACCCATCAGTGGAAACAGCCTCTTTCTGTGATTCAAACTTTGGGGACACTCTTAAAAATAAAATACGCTTCAGGTAAGTTAAGCGAAACAGTGTTTACAGAAAAGATTGACAACCTCTTAAGTCAAGCTACTTACCTTAACCAGACTGTCAATGATTTTCAGAAATTTTTTACCCCTTCTAAAAAGAAAGTGCATTTTGATATGAAAGAGACGATGATGTCTGTACTATCACTCATAGAAATGGAATATGCTTTGCAAAATATAGAGATAGACCTTTGCGAAGAAGATGTCGTGCGTGTCTATGGGTATGAAAATGAGTATAAGCAGGTGATTTTGTCTATTTTACAAAATGCTAAAGATGCTCTACTTTTGCAAACAGGGCAAGCAAGAGAGATAAAAATACGTATAAGAAAAAAAGAGAATCACTCGTTGGTTATGATTGAAGACAACGCAGGAGGCATACCTGAAGAGATAATGGAACATATCTTTACGCAATATGTTTCCACCAAAAAAGAGGGCTCAGGCTTAGGCTTACACATAGCCAAGTCAGTCATTGAAAACAATATGCAGGGGAAACTTTGGGTGCAAAATACTAAAGAGGGTGCATGTTTTTTTATTGAAGTGTAAAATTATTATGATAACTACTCTCATTTTAAGGTTTTTTAAGAAAAGCTTGACTATACTTCACTCACGTAAAAAGATTGATAACTATTATCATTTATAATAGATTATGCATCATCATAAGGAAAAGTTTTGGAAAAAATAGTCATTGCACTAGCAGGTCAGCCAAATGTAGGGAAATCATCTCTCATTAATGCTATCTCTAATGCCAAGCTCAGAGTGGGAAACTTCTCAGGTGTTACTGTAGATAAAACGGAAGTAGAGTTTACCATTTGTGATGATATCACTTGCAAAAACTATGAAGCACATATTATTGACTTACCTGGTGCCTACTCGCTTACTGAGTACACCATAGAAGAAAAAGTTACGAAAAGCTTTTTACAGTCAGATGAATATGATGTTATCGTCAATGTCGTGGACTCTACAAACCTCCAAAGAAACTTACTTTTTACCATACAACTCCTAGAAACAGGTAAAAAGGTGGTTGTTGCGCTTAATATGAGTGATGAAGCCAAAAAAGAAGGAATAGAGATAGACGAGAAACAACTCTCTGCGATACTTGGTGTACCTTGTATCAAAACCTCTGCTGCTACCAAAGAAGGTGTAGAAGACTTACAGCACGCCATAGTGGAAGCCTATGAAAAAGAAGAGA
>Ga0256840_1003966_pt1 | contig 11444 bp, 9 predicted proteins | sample 355202metaG_FD_185969 | JGI IMG/M metagenome (GOLD analysis project Ga0256840, IMG submission 185969) | Hydrothermal vent microbial communities from Mid Atlantic Ridge, Atlantic Ocean - 355-202 | ecosystem: Environmental > Aquatic > Marine > Hydrothermal vents | place: Atlantic Ocean: Mid...
AAAAAAGGTGCAAGGCATTTACGAACAACCCCGTAAGCTCTTAGCCCCTAACTACCCTATGATAGAGATGTCAGACTCTGACAGATGTTGTGGTTTTGGTGGGGTAACGATGCAAACTGAAAAGTTTCACTTTGCCCAACTAGCGGGAAAACCAAAAGCAGCCATGATAAAAGAGACTGGTGCACACTATGTATCTGCAGAGTGTTCTGCCTGTCGTATGCAGCTCTCTGAAGCGTTAAACAATGCAGAGGTAGAAACCATCTTTAAAAACCCTTTAGAGCTTATAGCTGAGTCTTTAAAAGACTAGGTTCTTTCCTCTTTACGTTTTTCAGGAAGTAGGGAAAACACATTGTTTCCTTCACAATATGCATATGATAATCTTTGACCAAGTTTTTGCAAGATACTCTCTACAATATACAGTCCCAGTCCAAAACCTGCACTTCTTTTCTCTGCTTGTGAAAATGGTTCAGTATAATAAGATAAAGGATGTTCGAGGGCATCACCTTGTGAAATAATCTCAATAACGCTTTGATTCGTTTTTACTGTTACACATTTACCTGTACCATATTTTAAACCATTATCAATTAAATTTTTGATGACTAATGCCATGAGCTTTTTATCTGTGGTTACTGCTTTATCTTCTATTTCTATTTGCACGCAAGAACTATGTGTCATTAATAAGTCCTGACTCTCTTTAATAATCTCAGAAAGCATTACGTATTCAAAGTTAGGATCAAAACTATGTGTAGTAACACGTTCGAGTTCAGCAAGTTCTGAAATGAGTTCGTTCATCCTCTCAAAGGCACGCACAAGTACTTTTTTTGTACTCTCGTCCTCTAACATCTCTACTACAATACGTCCTTTTGTAATAGGTGTCTTGAGCTCATGCATCATGTTACGCATAAAAAGGTTTTTAGACTGACTAAGCTCCCTGATACGCACAATAGCATCGTCAAAACTTTTAGCAATTTTTCCTATCTCATCGTTATATAAATAGGTGATACGTGTCTGCATGTCACCTTGTGCAAATCTCTGAATTTCTTTATGCAATTTTTTAAGAGGAGAGAGTTTTTTTAAGACAGCCAAATAAAGTAAAAGTAGAAGTCCTATAAGAAATACGCCTATACCTACAGCATATTCAAAATTATAGTTTTTTGCTCTATTGTCTTTTAGCATGAGGTTATACCCCATACGCTGTATGTAAATATAATGCGTTTTATTTATTTCAAAGACCCTTACTTGTCCCACTGATGAACCACCAGTAAAGATAGTTTTTCCACCTTTTTCAATCTTTTTCTTTAACTTTATTTTCTCTTTTTTAGACAGTGGTGATACACGTAAATCTTTATAGAGTTTGTCTAGTTTCTCTTTTTTTGGGGAGGTTTGTAAGTTTGATAAAAATGAAATTGAAATAAACTGAAAACGCTTAAATTCTTCTATCTTTTGACGGTCTTTATCCCAAGAAAGGAAAAGTAAGAAAGTCGCAATCAAAATAGCAATGGCTACAGAGAAAAGAATATGTATAAAAGTGGTTACAGATAAGTTTTTCATTTTATCATATATCCTTAATTATATACGGTCAGTAAGCAAGTACCCTACTCCGCGAATAGGTTTTATATAGATATTATTGGGATCAATTTTAGCTATTTTTTGTCGTATTCTAGAGATGATAACATCAATATTTTTAATAGAAGAATCATCATCTATATGCTCTGACTCATACAGAAGTTGCTCCCTTGAAACAGAACCATTTTTATGCTGAATAAGCATATGCAATATATCATATTCTGCAGCTGTAAGCTCCAAAGATTTCCCTTTAAAACGTATCTCTCTGGCTTTGGAATCTACAATAAAAAGTTCTACTTTTTTCTCTGTTTTTTCATCTACTGCATGGGTACGTCTTAAAATGGTTTTAATTCGTGTGACCAATTCTCTAGGATCATAAGGTTTAGGCATATAATCATCTGCCCCTCTTTCCATCCCTATCACTTTATCGGTAATATCGTCACGAGCAGAAGAAATAATAATAGGGATATTAGAAATATCACGTATCTTAGGTATCACTTCTAGTCCATCCATACCAGGCAAAGTCAAATCTAAAATAATCAAATCAAAAGCATGTTGTGTTAAAAGTGAAAGACCTATGTATGGGTCTTCTGCACCGATGACTTCCATGTCGTATTTTGTAAGATAATTTGTTAAGATAAGTGCTAACTCTGGGTCATCTTCTATAATGAGTATTTTAATAATAATGTATCCTTTTGAATCAAATGACGTTTTATCGCTCAAATTACTTTTTATTGTAGAGCATTATATTTAATCGCTGATTAATACCTATTTATTTGTCACTATAGTCTAAATAGACTTTGGTGATGGCTATTAAAAAAGAGGTGATGGCAGGTCCAAGTATCATACCCCAAAAACCATGTGTACTCATACCCGCAAGAATAGAAAAGAAGATGACAACAGAAGAAATTTGCATATTGCTTTTTAAGAAATCTTCTTTAATCACCTTGATTATCATCGGCTTTAAAAATGTATCAGCAATAATAGAAATCATAATCACAGAATATGAAGCAATGATAATAGCAGAATGTGTATCTATTTTTGTCCATGCATACAATGATACAGGTGCCCAAACTATGATGCCTCCAATAATAGGAATAAGAGATGCAAATCCATAAATAACACCAAAAAGTAAGCCATTAAAACCAAAATAACTGACAATCACTCCAAAAAGGAAACCTTCTAGTATCGCAGTCACTATAATAGAGTAAAACACCACTTCCATAGTAGCAGATACCTCTTGCATCATACGTGCACCTTTTTTAGGTGAAACAGGGAGAAGTGCTAAAAGGACATCAAAGAAACGGTCACCATAAAAGTTAATAAAAAAATAAAAAACAACCACAAAAAACATATTTTTCATAAACCCTAGCCCTGCACTTCCTGCTGCTGTGATGTAGTGTGTAGAATCTTGAATGTATTCTGTAATATTTGCATCACTTAAATATTGTTGACTAAAGCCTTTCAAAATAGGTACTTGCTCAATCAACCCTTTTACCGTGTTAATTGTATCTCTAATGCCAGTATCATCAAGTTTATAGATATAGTCTACACCAATGGTACCTAAGTAAACAATGGGAGCAAAAAGCAGTAAAGAGAGTAAAGTGGTAGAGATAACGGAAGATATTTTTGCAGAGTTTGTAAACGTCAGTAACTTTTTGCTTAAATTAAATGTTGCCATGGTCAATAATATTGCTACAGTTATAGAAAGTAAGAAAGGCTGATATACAGAATATGCGCCCATGAGTCCCAACACAAAAAGTGCAGTAATTAATAGTGTTGCTTTATTCATCTACATTACCTAAGTCTCTACCGTTAAGTTTAAAATGTGTATAAGATTTTTGTGTGGCTATACGCCCTCTAGCGGTTCGTTCTATATAGCCATTAGCTATAAGATATGGCTCAAGCACATCTTCTATTGTACCTTCATCTTCACTTAGTGCTGCACCTATGGTACTTAGTCCCATGGGTTTATTTTTAGCAGAAACGAGCAGCTCTAGTAGCTGTATATCTTGCTCGTCAAAGCCAAGGTTATTCACACCTAACTGGTCTAGTGCATATTTAGCACGCTCTAAAGAAATCTCTTTTTCATCTAGTACTTCAGCAAAATCGCGTACACGCTTTAAGAGCCTTAGTGCAATTCGTGGTGTTCCACGGCTTCTTTTTGCCATCTCATTTGCGGCATCACCTTTTGCTATTTTCTCTAGTTTATGTGATGCCTGCATGACAATATGTGCTAACTCTTTTGGCGTATAAAACTGCATTCTAAAATGCATACCAAAACGTTCACGTAGAGGGTTAGAAAGCATCCCTGCTCTCGTCGTTGCCCCTATCAGTGTAAAACGTGGTAAGTCTATTTTTACCGTTTGTGCAGCAGGACCTGAGCCTATGATGATGTCAAGTCTAAAGTCTTCCATAGCAGGGTAAAGTATCTCTTCAATCGCTGGAGACATTCTATGGATTTCATCTATAAATAAAATATCACCTTCTTCTATGTTCGTTAAAAGTGCAGCTAGGTCACCTGCCTTTTCTATCATAGGGGCAGCTGTGGTTTTTATGTTTGCAGACATTTCTGTTGCGATAATGTTTGCTATAGTTGTTTTACCAAGCCCAGGAGGGCCAAAAAACAAAATGTGGTCAAGTGCTTCTTCTCTTTTTTTACTTGCTTCTATAAAAACCTTAAGATTTTTTTTAATTTTCTCTTGCCCGATGTATTCATCCCATGAAGAAGGGCGAAGTGTTACTTCATAAGAAACTTCTTCATCAAAACGTTCTATCTCGACCATACGTTCCATTAGTAGGTATAATCCTCAGATGGAAATTCTCTACTTTTGACTTCATTTCTATATTTTGCTAAACCTTCTCTTATCATCTTGGATCCCGCTCCATATTTCTTCACAAACTTTGGTGTAAAAGACTCAAAAAAGTCAAACATATCAGACCAAACCAATACCTGCCCATCTGTGACATTTCCTGCACCTATACCTATGGTAGGAATAGAAATTGCCTCGGTAATAGCAAGTGCAGCCTCTTCTTTCACACCTTCAACTACCAATGCAAAAACCCCAGCTTTTTCTAAAGCCTTAGCATCTTCTACTAGCTTCTTGATGTCTGCTTTATCTTTACCTCGTATCTTGTACCCACCATCTGAGCGTAAAAACTGTGGCATCAAACCTATGTGTCCTAGTACTGCTATAGAGTTTTTGGTAAGTGCTTCTACTATATGAGCCCGCTCTTTGCCGCCTTCTATCTTAATAGCCTGTGCATTTGTTTCTTGATACGCTCTGGTTGCATTATGTATAGCATCATCGACTGTAGAGTATGAACCAAAAGGCATATCTAGTACGATAAGTGGTAGTTTTGCACCATTACATACAGCTTGTGTATGATAAATCATCTGATCCATTGTGGCACTCAAGGTATCTTCTTTACCCAGGAAACTCATGTTGAGGCTATCACCTACAAGTATCATCTCAACTTCGCCATCAAATAGCTGTGCAAAAAGTGCATCATAGGCTGTCACCATAGTAATAGGCTCTTTGCCTTTCATTTTAGATATGGTGGTTAATGTTACTTTTTTTTCTATTTTTGGGGTATGAATACTCATCTGTTTATACATCCTCATCTTATATTGAGCTATAATTTTACTTATTTTATCATATAATGTTAAAAATATATTAGATAAGAGTAAATATTGAAGAAATTAGTCGCTTACATTACCACAGGTTTCCCCTCGTTAGATTTTACAGTTGATGCTGCATTGGCTTTAAAAGAAGCTGGAGTAGATACCTTAGAACTTGGTATGCCATTTTCTGACCCTGTTGCAGATGGTCCTGTCATAGAAGCAGCAAATCTTAAAGCTTTACAAAATGGCTTTAAACTTGAGCACCTTTTTGAAGCCTCCGCCAAGATAGCACCTCATATCGATACATTATGGATGGGTTATTTTAATCCTTTTTACCACAAAGGCATGGACAACTTCATCAAGGAAGCCAATAAAGCTGGGGTTAATGGTTTCATCATCCCTGACCTACCTCTAGAAGAAGCAAGCCCCTACAAACCTAGCATAGAAGTTGCAGGACTTAGCCTTATAGACTTCATCGCTCCTACGGATTCTGAAGCACGTATCAAAACGATAGTCACTGATGCTAAAAAGTTCATTTATCTTGTAGCCTATGCAGGTATCACAGGAGCTGGGAAAAGTGAAGACTTACAGCCCATTATCACAACCATCAAAAAATACTCAGATACACCAGTCTATGTAGGTTTTGGGGTAGATCAAAGTACCGTAAAAGATAAATCTATTGGGGTAGATGGTGTCATCGTGGGGTCTGCTTTTGTAAAGGTACTACTTGATGAAAGTCTAAATAATTCACAGAAAATTAAAAAGATTTCTAACATCGCCAAAGAGATAAAAGAAAAAATTAATTAAAAAACAACTACCTTGTTTCTTCCTTCTTCTTTTGCACTTTTCACTGCCAAATACGCACGGTTGTAAACAACTTCTAACTTTTCTTTATCCATTTCTCCTTGCATTACACAAGCACCTATACTTACAGTCACCTTTAATTTTGTGTGGTTAAGGTTTTCAATATCATGCTCTATTTTCTTACGTAAACCATTAAGAACCATACCTGTATTAACACCTGATATATCATAGAGAACAAGGCCTATTGTTCCTGCACCTAGGTAGCCTAACAAATCACTTCTTCGACATTTTGACTCAATTGTTTTTGCTACTGTTTTTAAGACCTCATCTCCAACTTCAATACCAAATCTATCATTGACTCTCGTTAAGTGATCTATGTCAATCACACAAATAGACAAAGGCACTTTACTTCTTGTCGCTAGCGTAAGTAAATAACCACCTGTCTCAAAAAAATAGTCTTTGCTATAAATACCTGTTGACTCATCTTTAAATCTTAATTCTTCTTGTTCCATAAAATCTATACCTCATTACTAATAAATAATCTTTATTTATATTATAGTTACAAATAGATTAAGTATCTCTAAAATACTTATAAAAACCTAATTAATCAATTTAGAGTATAATACTCCTTAATTAAAAAAGGTGCATTTAACATGGAACATTTTGTTTGGAATATCGACCCTACGCTCTTACATTTAGGACCTCTTCAACTACGCTGGTATGGCTTACTTTTTGTTGGTTCATTTTTTCTTGGACTTATGATACTTCAAAAAATATATACCCGTGAAGGCAGAGACCCTGTTGTTCTTGATAATCTTCTTATCTATGTCATGATAGGTGCAGTAATTGGTTCTAGGCTTATGCATACACTTGCATATGAACCTGAATTTTATCTTTCTAACCCTCTGGAAATATTGTATGTTTGGAAAGGTGGACTTGCCTCTCATGGCGGGCTTTTGGGTGTACTTCTAGCACTTTACTTCTTTGCCAAACGTTATAAAGAATCATACTTGTGGCTCATCGCACGTATGACTATTCCTGGTGCACTTACCGCAGCCTTTGTTCGTTTTGGAAACTTTTTTAATTCTGAAATACTTGGTCTTCCTAGCGATAAACCTTGGGCGATTATCTTTGAACGTGTTGATATGCTACCACGTCACCCAGTACAACTTTATGAAGCATTTTCCTATCTTGGTCTTCTTGTTATTTTACTTATTATCTACAAAAAGGTTTCGACATCATTCGCTACTAAAATCCTACCAGGGGTTTTTCTTAGCTATATGTTCATCGTACGATTTTTACTCGAATACACAAAAACACGTCAGGCAGACTACGCAACAAGCCTACCATTTAGTACAGGTCAAATGTTAAGCATACCTTTTATTATACTTGGTATAGTATGGATATTCTGGGCTTTTAAAAACAAAGACAAAAACATCAAATAAAAAGGTTTGTGATGACTAAACCACTGATAAAAAAATACTCTCTAGGCATAGATATAGGCTCTACTACTGTAAAATACGTGGTCTGTGATGAGCAGTTCAACATCGTAGCTAAAGCCTACACGGCTCACGACACTAAACAGGCTCCCAAACTTTTAGAACTTCTTGAGGAACTCTCCCAAACACATACTGACTTCTATAACAAAATAGACAAAACTTACATTACAGGCTCAGGTGCCTCACGTATTGCACCTACTATTAATGCTCGGTTTGTACAAGAAGTTAATGCAGTCGTGCTTGCAGTGGAGCACAACCATCCAGATGTGAGAGCTGTCATAGAACTTGGTGGGCAAGATGCAAAAATCATCCACTTTAAAATGAGTGAAGATGGCAAAAGGTCTGTACTCACTTCTATGAATGACAAGTGTGCCTCAGGTACAGGAGCTACCATAGAAAAATGTTCTATGAAAGTAGGCATGGAAGCAGATGATATACAAAAGCTGAAGTTTCAAACAGACAAGCTCCATCATGTGGCTGCTAAGTGTGGTGTGTTTGCAGAGACTGACATCGTAAACCTTGTCAAAACTTCTGTTCCTTCTGATGAGATTATGAACTCCCTTGCAGATGCTATCGTGATGCAAAACCTTACAGTGCTTACACGTGGTAACACCCTCATGCCAAATGTACTTTTACTTGGAGGTCCTAACACCTACTTGCCATTCCTCCAAGAGTGCTGGCGTATGCGTATAGCAGAAATATGGGATGAGCGTGGCGTTGAGTATGACAAGGCAAACATCAATAAACTCATAAATGTTCCAGATAATGCCCAGTATTACGCTGCCTTAGGTGCTATTATCTTTGGTGAGGGAGAAGCCAATAATGATAAACCTTTTACAGGACTCATACAGCTAAAAACACTTGTAGACACAGGCGGAACAACATCTAACGAAAACAACGATGCCCCTCTTGTTTCAAGCCCAGAAGAGTTACAAGCTTTTAAAGATGCCTATGCCATCAAACCTTTTGTGCCTCCTGTACTTACAGAAAAAACCACTTGTTTTTTAGGCATAGATGGAGGTTCTACTTCGTCTAAGGCAGTGCTCTGTGATGAAAGTGGCGAGATGCTTTTAAAAGTCTATCAACTCTCTAAAGGTAACCCTATAGAAGACACCTTAGAGCTACTTCAAGAGATACAAGAAAAAGACCCTCATGGCTACTATGATGTCAAAGGGTTAGGCGTAACTGGCTATGCAGCAGATGTACTAGGTGGTGCTTTACATGCAGATGCAAACATCATAGAAACCATCGCACACATGAAGTCAGCCCAACATGAGTTTGGAGAGAGTATCAATGTCATTTGTGACATCGGTGGGCAAGATATCAAAGTGCTTTTTATGGAAAATGGTATGATGAAAAACTTCCGCCTGTCTAACCAATGTTCAGCAGGAAATGGCACGCTACTTCAATCTATGGCTAAACAGTTTGGTGTAGCGGTGGAAGATTTTGCAGACATTGCATTCTCAGCTAAGCAAGCTCCTATGTTTAACTATGGTTGTGCAGTGTTCCTAGATACTGACAGAGTAAACTTCCAAAAAGAAGGCTACAGCAAAGAAGAACTTTTTGCAGGTATCTCTAAAGTATTGCCTAAAAATGTCTGGCAGTATGTAGTACAAGCTCCAAACCTCGCAGCCTTTGGAGACCACTTCGTACTGCAAGGTGGTACACAGTACAACCAAGCAGCCCTCAAAGCCCAAGTAGACTACATCAAAGACAAAGTACCTCATGCTAGAGTAGATGTACACCCTCACCCAGGTGAAGCAGGAGCGTATGGAGCTGCCATAGAGGCTAAAAATGTGGTAGCCCAACGTGGCTATGCTACTTTCTCAGGGATGGCAGAAGCCTTACAAATGACTTACACATCTAGAACAGATGAAGACACACGTTGTACCTTCTGTAGTATCAACTGTTCGCGTACTTTTATAGACACCAAAACGCCTACTTCTGAGACTGTACGTTACATCGCAGGTTTTTCTTGTGAAGAAGGTACGGTAGAGTCACATGAAGCCCTTAAACTTCTCAAAGATTCTAGGAAAGATTTACAAGCAAACATCCCTAACCTTGTTAAAAAAGAATCTGCTGCACTTTTTGCTTCTACCTATACTCTCAACAAAGTTCCAAGTATTGAAACCCAAATCAAAGAGCAAAAAGTCAAAGTTACATTAGGTGGATGGGGACCTACTTTACGTAAAGAAGTCACTAGAGATTTTCAAGTCTCAGACAAACATGACAAAGCTTACAGACGTGAACTCAAGATTGCCATACCAAAAGTACTCAACATCTATTCACTCGCTCCCTTTTTACGTACGTATCTTGAAGCACTAGAAATAAGTGCCAAAAATATTATATTTTCTGACTTTTCAAATGAAGATATGTATTTAGAAGGGGCAAAGTACGGTTCTGTAGACTCTTGTTACCCTGCTAAAGTAGCTCAGTCACATGTATATGCTCTACTTTATGAGAAAAAGTTTGCCCGTAAAAAGTTTGAGTTTATGTGGTTTCCAGCCGTCACTGAATTACCAGGATATGTGAAGCACACTATGGGGCAAACCTCTTGTCCCATCATTTCTGGTACACCTAAAGTGGTTTATTCTGCTTTTACCAAAGAAAAAAATCTCTTTGAAGAAAAAAACATCACCTATGTTGAAGAGGCTCTCAATTTTGATGATAAAAATCTACTACAAAAACAACTTTTTAATACATGGAAAGATAAATTACGTATCACAGAAGATGAAAATAACTGGGCAGTGGAACAAGCGTGGAAAGCACTCGATAAAAACGATGCAGACATCATGCTAGAAGGCAGACAAATACTAGATGATGCCGTGGCTAGTGACGAAGTAGTCATTTTACTGCTAGGTCGCCCTTACCACTCTGACCCAGGCATGAACCATGAGGTACTAGATGAATTCCAATCTCTTGGCTTTAAAACCATCTCTATGCGTGCCATCCCCAAAGATGAGGAGTATTTGTCTCAGTACTTTGGAGAAGATATACAAGCAGAACGTGTAACATCTGCCTATGACATACGTGATGTATGGGCAGAAAATTTTTCAACCAACTCAGCACAAAAAGTATGGGCAGCTAAGTTTGCAGCACGTCACCCAAATGTAGCCGTGCTTGACCTTAGTTCTTTTAAGTGTGGACATGATGCACCTACCTATTCCATCATCGATAAGATACTAGGAGCGTCTCGTACTCCACATCTTACCTTGCATGACATAGATGCCAACAAACCTGGAGGATCCATCAAGATACGTGTGAAGACTTTTGCATACACACTCGACCAATACAAAGAGACATTATCAAACAACCGTAGGGTGTTGTCCCCTGACAACACCAATATCATCCACAATAAAGAAGGAGTTTTAGCATGAGTATAGCTTGTAGTACAGTAAAAATGACAGACAAAAATGGCGATTTAAACTTTCTAAATCAAGAAGCACAGCAATGGCGTGATGTACCAAAAGAACCCATAAAGTATGCACCAAAATCTGAGACTATTATGCTCTCAGGTGGACTTACTATCTTGCAAGACCAGCTTATACAAGCTGCTTTACAGTCACTGGGGGAAAACTATATCTCTATGCCAAACCCAGATTTCGCATCTTTTCAAACAGGAAAAGCTTACGGCAATAAAGGACAATGTAACCCTACCTACTTCACTGTTGGGAATCTCGTAAAATATCTTAAGGACTTACGTGATGAAAAAGGACTTAGTGAAAAAGAAATTGTAGAAAAATATGTCTATATCACTGCAGGTGGTTGTGGGCCTTGTCGTTTTGGTATGTATATTACCGAGTACAAAAAAGCCTTACGTGACGCAGGGTTTGATGGCTTTCGCATTACCTCTTTTGAACATGACAAAGGCATCTTCCAAGGTGATGATATAGACGATGAGATACTCAACTTTACACCGAAGTTTTTTATCACCCTTATTAAAGCTGTCA
>Ga0256840_1003967_pt1 | contig 11437 bp, 14 predicted proteins | sample 355202metaG_FD_185969 | JGI IMG/M metagenome (GOLD analysis project Ga0256840, IMG submission 185969) | Hydrothermal vent microbial communities from Mid Atlantic Ridge, Atlantic Ocean - 355-202 | ecosystem: Environmental > Aquatic > Marine > Hydrothermal vents | place: Atlantic Ocean: Mid...
GACTTGCCTTTATGCCCGTTGAAGCAAAACATATACTCATAGAAGATTATGATACCATCATAGAAGATTTAAACCAGACAGACACTCTCTTTTCCCAGATTATTATCACGCAAGCTTCAGAGAGTTCTCAGCTTATACGAAAAATACTAATTGACCTCAATCAGGCGATGCGCTATGACTTGGAAGAGTTGGTATTGATTTCTAAAGAAACAGCAGATATTATCAAGGAAAAATTTTCTAACCTTGCAAAAATTGCCGTTAAAAAAGCAGATTTTGCACTGCATTCACCAAAAGCCAAAGAAGCCAAAAGAATGGGAATTCAGGCTTGGGGTGTTGCAAAAGTAGCACTTGGTAATACCATTAAATCAGCAAAAGATGCAATGGAAAAAAAATAAGAAAGAGCTTAAAATAATAAATTATTATATTAAACTAAAATATCATTGTAATATTTTGAATATAATTTGCAAGGAATCTAAGAAATAAACCCTAAAGGATACAATTATGATGTTACACCCAGCAACAGTTCACTTTGCTATAGTACTTCCTGTCGTTGCCACAACACTTGGCATTGCCTATATGATTAGCAGAAAGGAAATTATGTCAAAAATCGCGGCAAGAGCCACATTAATTGCTGCTATTGCAATGATTGCCGTTTGGTATACAGGAGATCATGCAGGACCTCTTATTTATAAGTTTTTAAGTCCAGAGGGACAACATGAGTTATTGGAGCATAAAGAGCTTGGTCTTTATTTGGCAATTGCGATGGGTATTATCGCACTACTCCAGATTGCAGGTTGCAGATTAAAGAAGTTTGGACTTGAAGCCCTTGCAATCATTTTACTCATCGGTGCTATGTTTACAACTTTTTTACAGGGAAAACACGGTGGAGAAATAGTTTATGATTATGGTAAACCTTTTGAAGTGCACCAGATTACAAAATATATTAACAATAGTGATGATTTGGATATGGCAGATGATGTTGATGCTGCAGTTAATCTTATTAAAAATAAAATAACTGATATTTCTAAAAAAACACCAATCAAAATTCAGGGCGAAGCAAAAAAGTAAAGTAAGATGACAAAATCAATAGATGAAAATGCAAAAAAAGAGATGCAAAAAGCTTTAATCTCATACAAAAAGGACAAAAACTCTGTACAAGAGTTTTACCCTTGTTCGCAAAAACTTTCAACTTGGCTACAAGAGCAGGCAAAATAATGCGAATTCTATGTACTGAGACTTTTGAAAAACAGTTCAAAGTGCTTTTTGATGAATATGCAAAAGAGGATTTTACAGCGACTAAGAACTATAAAATGTATCTTGACACTATCATCTTAAATATGCCAACGAAAGTCCAGAAGTTTAAAAAATCAATCTATTTTGATGATGAAAATATTAAAGATATTGAACATCGTGGTCATGTGATTCCTTTTTATATTGACAAAGAAAAGGGAAATTATATACTTCTTGGAGTAGCAAAAAAATAATTTGTATTAAGAATAAGCATAGATTATTTTAAAAATTACTTATATAGATATTATTTATAGTTATATGTAAATAGTGTTTCAATAAGTAACTAAGGGCTTCATTTAGAGAGACAATATCACATTTTTATCTCTAATTTTTGTATAATAACCTTTGTTATATATTTGTAATTAAGCATAAAATGGCATAATACAAGTTCATAATAATTGTATTAGTAATATATTTAGAGTATTGAAACAAAAAAATGACAACCTATAAAGGAGAAAATTGTGGATATTAAAAAATCTCAACAAGACTTGCAATCTACAGCTAATGATGTAGAAAGAACAAGCATTGACAGAAGAGACTTTTTCAGAAAAACAGCTGCACTGTCCGTTACTGCACTGGCTGGAACATCTTTACTGGCATCCGAACAAGCAGGTAACCCTGCTATATTAAAACCTACACCGTGGGGGACAATATGGGGCGACCCTGTAACTAAAAATATTTATGGAATGCCATCGAAGTATGAGCATAATGTGACAAGAAGATACACCAAACTTCTTGCTTCAGGTAATTTTAGAGCATCTATTGCAGTTACCCCATTACAAGATTCAAGCGGAATCATTACACCAAATGGACTTTTTTTCAGTCGTTGCCATGGTGGTGTCGCACAAATTGACCCAAATGAGCACAGACTTATGATTACAGGTTTGGTTGAAAAGCCACTTGTTCTTACAATGAAACAGCTTAAGCGTTACCCTAGTGTCACTCGTACTCACTTTATAGAGTGCCCTGCAAACGGTGGTCAAGAGTGGAGAGGACCACAATACAACTCTTTACAATTTGCAAAAGGTTTTATGTCTTGTGCAGAGTGGACTGGTGTTTACATTAAGGACATTCTAAAAGATTTAGGCGTGAAAAAAGAAGCATTATGGATGCTTGCTGAAGGTGGTGATTCATCTAAAATGAGCAGAACAGTTCCAATGGAAAAAGTTTTAGATGATGCGATGATCGTCTGGGGACAAAATGGTGAAGCATTGCGTCCAGAACAAGGGTATCCAATTCGTTTGCTTGTTCCTGGTTGGGAAGGTAACTTATGTGTTAAATGGCTTCGTCGCTTAGACTTTGCTAGTGAACCTTGGTATTGTAAAGAAGAGACTTCAAAATATACTGTTCTTAAACCAACCGGAAAAGCTATCCAACACTTCTATGCAAATGAAGTAAATTCAACAGTAACCTCTCCATCTCCAGAAATTAACTGGACAGATTTAAAAGATGGCGACCTTGTAGAAATTGAAGGGCTTGCATGGTCTGGCATGGGTACAATAACTGGTGTTGACTTATCATTTGACGGTGGAAAAAACTATGTTGAAGCAAAATTAAAAGGTCTTGTTCTTCCTAAGTGTTGGACTCGTTGGAGTTATATGCATACATACAAAGAAGGTCAAGAACTTTTATTGACTTCTCGTGCTATGGATGATGCAGGGGACATTCAACCAACAATTGATCAAGAAGAGTTAGTTGTCGGTGTTGAAGCGGTTTATCATAGAAATGCTGTAGAGACTTGGAAAGTTGAAAAAGATGGTAAAATCACACATGTACAACTTCGTTCTCAGTATGAGCGTAAGCCAAATGGTGAAATAATGATTGAAGGGAAAGCGTAATGATGTTTAAATTGAATAAAAAATTATTAATTTCAGTCTCTGCCGCTGCTGTATTATCATTAGGATTGTCAGCATGTATGGAAAGTGCTTCTCCTGAAAAGTCGTCTATCCAAATAAAAAAAGATATAGACGGTGGTGTATCTGATACTCTTGCAAATGACAAAATTGGTCCATATTATGTAAATACAAATGCACATAAAGTGGATGTAAAATATGGTCGTGCACCTACAAAAGCAGAGTATGATGCATGGAATACAGATGTAATGCCAGATGGTACAGGTCTCCCAAAAGGTCAAGGTACAGCAGATGAAGGTTCAGACATTTATGATGCAAAGTGTACAATGTGTCATGGTGACTTTGGTTCAGGTGGTGGTGGGTACCCGGCACTCTCTAAAGGAAATGCATATGACTTACACAAAACTTTAACAAATCAAAGACTTAAGCCAGATGAAGATGGTCCAGTCCGTGTTTTTGGTAGCTATTGGCCACAAGTTACTACGCTATGGTCGTACATCAAAGATGCAATGCCGCATCCAGATACTGGCACACTAACAGATGATCAAGTGTATTCTCTGGTTGCATTTATTCTCAATGCGAATGAGATTAAAATTAAAGGTGTTGAAGTCGATGATGACTATGTTCTTAATCGTAAAAGACTTCTAGAAATAGTTATGCCAAACAGACATGGATTTGAACCAAATATTGATGGTCCAAATGGTCCAGACAATGTTCGTAAATTTTATGCAAACCCTAAAAATTTTGGTGGGCAAACATATGATGTAAAAAATCCGGCATCAAGATGTATGACAAATTGTCAAAAACCAACTGCAAAAGTTGTTTATATCCAAAATGGTGGAATCAATGATTTTCATCCACCACTTTCAAATGTTAAAGATTTACCAAAAAAGAAAGCATCTCATGGTTTTGATGCAAAGAAAGCATATACCACAAACTGTGCAATGTGTCATGCAACAGATGGTATGGGTGCACCAGTAATGGGAGATAAAGCAGCATGGGCAGTTTATACTGCAAAAGGAATGGATAAAGTATATGCAAATGGTATCAAAGGTACCAATGCAGGTATGCCTCCAAAAGGTGGATCAGATTTATCTGATACAAACTTCAAATCAGTTGTTGATTACATAATCAGCAAAAGTAAATAAAACAAAAGGATATTAAGATGGAAAGAAGAAAATTTTTAAGTATGGCATTAGGTGTTGTTGCATTAGCAGCAATTCCAGCAAGTGTAAGAGCTGAAGATTTTAGAAAATCTAAGCCAACAGTATGGACAACAAAGAATGTTTATAAGGACCCTAAAACACCTGCTGGTCCAACAGAAGAGGGTGTATTGGCAGCTGTCAAAGAATTATTTGGTTCCAATGAAATTACATATAGTGATGTAAAGCTAAAAGCTCCTGATGTTGCTAGTAATGGTGGTGCTGTACCAGTTGATTTTTCAACAAATAAAGACATAAAAACAATTGCACTTCTACAAAATGTTAACCCAGAAGCTGCAGTTCTTGTGCTTGATACTAACAAATATAGTGTTAACAAATACAGCATAAAATTAAAGATGAAAATGTCAGGTACTATTTATATAGTAGCACAAGGTACTGATGGTAAGCTTTATGGAGCGAAGAAAACATTAGATGTAGCACTTGGTGGATGTGAAGGATAATCTCCTTTTTCATCTTGTTATAAATAAATTATTAAGGAAAAATAATGGCTGGTATTAAAGCAAAAGCAAAATTAAAAAATGGTACAGTAAAAGTAAAAGTATTGATTAAGAATCCAATGATGACATACGATCAAGCAAAAAAGAAAACTGGAAGTAGAGATAATGCAGATTTTATAACGCATCTAAGTGCAACACTTAATGGTGAAACTGTATTTGATATGTCAACTTCACAATTTTTATCTAAAAACCCAATCTTTAAATTTGAGTTTAAGGGAATTGGTGCAAAAGGCGATAAAGTACAACTTCTTGCAATGAGTAACAAAGGTAAAGCTTACAAAGGTAAAGCTAAAGTTAGATAATTTTAGCTTTTTAAGAAAAGGGGCATGCAATATATCGCCCCTTTTTTACACTCTCAATTTTCTATAACAGAATAATAATAACAACTACAACAAATACAAATAATGAGTAAAAATAGATGAAAAAAAATCTGCACGGTAAAGTTCTAAAACTATTTACCACAAAAAATGATACAGATAAAACAAGAATAAATACTCTCCATATAGATGCCGATGAAAATGGAATTTTAAATGATAAATTTTATAATAAAAATAATCAAAGAGCTATTTTGATTACCTCTTTGCAAAGTTATATTATGGCATCCAATAAAAATATAACTCTATCAGATGGCGCATTGGGTGAAAATATTTTAATAGACATTAATCCTTACCATTTAAACGCCGGAGATAGACTCATTATAGGAAATGCGACATTAGAAATAACACAAAACTGTACACTTTGTAAAGGTCTCACAACAATAAGTCCAAAGCTTCCCAAGTTACTCAAAAATGACAGAGGTATATTTGCAAAAGTTATAAGTGGTTCTGTAACAATCAAGACAGGCGACAAAGTAAGTATATATAATTATTAATATTATTTATATATAAATAATGATAGAGTTACACAGCATCAATTTTTAATACGAGGAAACAATGTGAACAAAATCTACGCATTTATAATAGCTACTCTTGTAGCATTCTCAATGGTTGGTTGCAATGCTGTATATGCAGTGCCCGCTAAGCCTAAGCCGCCTCAAGATGTTCAGGTATTTACAACTAATAACAAAGACACTAAAGTTACAACAAAAACAATAGAGAATGCATTTGAATCAGTAGGACTAAGTGTCCCCGGAAACAATGATATGAATAAGCCATTTAAAACAAGATTTGGAAAAGTTCATTATAAAATTTATAACTTAGCAATGTATGTAAACAATGATATTACATATAAAATTATAAAAAAATATCCTAAATTTGGCGCATTAACTCCCTTGACTATGTCTATTTGGGAAGATAAAGATGGAAGTATGAATATTTCTACTTTAACCATTAATGGTATGTCAAGAGCGACAGGTGTTCCTATAACTAATCCGGATTTAATTGAATATGCAACGCTCGTTAAAACTGCACTCAAAAAAGCAATGCCAAATGGTCACTTTAAAGACTTAAACTACACTGTAAAGTTTCCAAATAAATCATTTGCAATCGACATGACTGCCGAAGTAGACACTGATGTTGCCGTTGATGATTTTATAGAAGATTTTGAAGCAGAATTTGAGGGTGAATTAGAGCCACTAGGTTTCTTAATGCCAAACTACACAAATGTTCAAGAAGAAATTTTCGATGATCATAACTTCAATGAGTATGATTTTTTTCATACATATTCTATTTGTAAATTTGATGTAATCTATCCTGTATCTAAATTACATCCCGAAGCCGGTGCTTGGGCGCCATGTTCATTTTATCTTTACAAGAAAAAAGATGAAAAAATAATGCATATGGGATTCTTGGGTGTTGATAACTGGATTACTACTCTTGATATTACAGATCAAGAGTCTATTAAGCCGTTAAAAGAAGCTCAAGGAATGATAATTAATATTTTAAAAGATATGACTGAATAAAGGAAATAAATGAATTTACAAAGTTTTTTATGGGAATACGGTGAAAAAGTTGCAGGATATGATGTTCCTGTTATTAATGAACGAGAAGCAAGAGCAGCAGCTGGAATTCTTGGCATGTTAGGTACAATTGTCATTTTTATTGGTATTGGTTTTGGGCATATTATTGTAGCACGAGTTTATTTAGCATTTTTATTCTTGGATTTTTCAGCTAGAATTATTAGCCCAAAATACTCTCCTTCTCTTTTATTAGGAAAAATGGTTGTCCAAAATCAGAAGCCGGAATATGTAGGTGGTCTTCAAAAGCGTTTTGCGTGGACATTGGGATGGTTAATTGCAATTCCAATGGTGGACTGGTTTGTTATTCACTGGGATATTACTTTTTACAAGGTACTCATTTGTGTACTTTGTATAAGTCTAATGTTTTTAGAGAGTGCTTTTGCAGTATGTGTAGGTTGTATGATATATAAAGCAATCACGAAAGAAGATCCCAAATACTGTCCAGGAGGCACCTGTGAAATACGCGAAAAAGAGCCAATTCAAATATTTAGTATTCCACAAAAAATAATTGCAGGATTAACATTAGTTGCCTTAACCATCGGGCTATATTTGTTTTTAGCGAAAGTTCCTTCAAAAACATTCTTTGGCGCATTTTTGCATGATGCTGTACTTACAAAATCGCAACTCAAAAAAGAGAAAGAAGCAGTCTTTGAGAAAGAAGCAAACAAAGAGTTTGGAAGTGATGATTTTTAATTATAGCTGACTTAAAGTCAGTTATAATATTTTGAAAGACCATCCATTTTTGAACCCATATTTAACAGTAGCATATCTGCAATCACTAGTGCTGCCATGGACTCACATACTACCGTTCCACGAACTGACACACATGGGTCATGCCTACCTTTAAGCGAAAAATCAACTTCTTTATTCTCTGTCGTTATAGTATGCTGCTCTTTAAATATAGAAGGTGTAGGCTTAAAATAAACATTCAAAACGACATCTTCTCCATTACTAATACCACCAAGAATACCGCCTGAATGGTTTGACTCAAATCCTTTTGCCCTAATTGGGTCATTATTCTGTGAACCATGGACTCTTGCACTCAGTACACCGTCACCTATTTCAACAGCCTTCACAGCATTGATACCCATCATAGCATCTGCCAAGACTCCATCAAGCTTATAGTACAAGGGTTGCCCTAGTCCAATAGGCACACCTTTTATAACAATGCGCGAAACACCCCCGACAGAATCATGCTCATTTTTAGCTTTAAGAATTGCCTCTTTTTGTGCCTCTTCTTTCTCTTTGTCAAGAGCATATATAATACTGTTCTTTGCATGCCCATAGTCAAACTTCTCAGCCTTTATGCCTGCCACTTCACTAATCCCACTCAGCACCGTAATACCAAGTTCTTGCAGCATTAATTTTGCGACAGCACCAGCGGCAACTCTTGCAGCGGTTTCTCGTGCAGAGCTTCGTCCTCCACCTCGATAGTCTCGTATGCCATATTTGTGAAAATAAGTAAAATCTGCATGCCCTGGACGAAAGACATCTTTAATGTTTGTATAGTCTTTCGATTTTTGATTTGTATTATAAATAATCATGGCAATCGGTGTTCCAGTACTTTTTCCTTCAAACACACCACTTAGTATTTCAACCTTATCAGCTTCTTTTCTCGCTGTTTCAAATTCGCTTTTCCCTGGTTTTCTTCGATCAAGCTCACTTTGAATATATGCTTCATTCATCTCTAATCCTGCAGGGACACCATCCAACAAGCACCCTAATGCCTTTCCGTGAGATTCTCCAAATGTTGAAAATCGTAATTTCATACCAAAACTATTCACTATCTGTCCTTCTTAAGTATATCCACCGCAACTCTTGCCGCTTCTTGTTGTGCTATTTTTTTGCTTTTACCGCTAGCTCTTGCATACTCTTTGTTTTCAATAAACACACCTACTTCGAACTCTTTTAGATGATCCGGTCCACGAGATGCCATAACTTTATATTCCGGAGTTATTCCAAATCGAGCCTGTGTTAATTCTTGCAGTGTCGTTTTAAAATCACGGAACAATGAATCAAGAGAAATTTCCTCATGATTTGTTTCTATCAAATTAATAGCTATTCTTTGTACTTCTTGCAATCCCGCTTCTAAATATATTGCACCCATAATTGCTTCAAAAGCATTGGAAAGTAAGGAGGATTTTTCACGACCGCCATTATTGTCTTCTGCATTTGAGAGCAGTATATAATCACCCAAATTCAATGCGCGTGCCAACTTATCAAAACCTGTTTCATTGACTAATGAAGCCCTGATTTTAGACAATTTTCCTTCATCTGATGTGCGAAATTTGCTAAAAAGATACTCTCCAACAACAAGGTCTAGTACAGCATCTCCCAAAAATTCTAATCGCTCATTATCGTAGGGCTGTCTATAGCTTTTATGTGTCAGCGCTTCGATAATGAGCTTTTTATCTCTAAACTCATACCCTAGTTTTTCTTCCAATGTTTTTATATTTTTATGCATAAATCCCTCCTTTTCACTCTATTAATGCCTCTTTTGCCTTTTGTGCTGCTTCTTTTGCTAAAATATCACATCTCTCATTTTCTACATGTCCGTTATGCCCTCTTACCCAAATAGCATGAATCTTATGCAGTTTTGCAACTTCCATATATTCTTTCCACAAATCGGGATTTTTCACTTTTTTAAAATCTCTTTTTATCCAGTTTTTCAACCATTCATTAATGCCTTTTACGACATAAGAAGAGTCCGAAATAATATCAACTTCACAAGGTTCTTTTAAAGCACGAAGCCCTTCTATGGCACCTTTAAGTTCCATCCTGTTATTTGTTGTATGCAGTTCCCAACCGGAGAGTTCCTTTTGGGTATCTTCGTATCGTAAGATAACACCATATCCGCCAGGCCCGGGATTTCCCAAAGCACTACCGTCACTGAAAAGAGTTATTTTCTTCACTGAATTCCTTAACATAATTTTTGCTGACACTGTATTCAACTCTTGCTGAGTCTATAGCATGACATGAGCTACAACGATTAAAAGCAAAAGGATATGTCCCCTTACAGTTGTCACATACATATTCAAAACTAAGTGTTGCATTTGCCTTGCCATTAAGCTTTATTAATATATCAAGCTCAAATATTCTACTGTCATTCACTAATTTCACATCACCTCGAGCAGTGTATAGCTCTCGCAAATAGCCATTATTTGTAATTATATCCAAATTCAAATCTTTTGAATCACATCTCCAAAAGAGTTCAGTTAAAAAATCACTTTTTGAACTATCTATATTTTCCCATGCAAGCTTTGGGTTTGTCTTAAACAGATAGTCAAATACCAAATATGCAAGGTGATTGGAATTTTTATAAATTTCCAAAAGTTTTTGTGCTTTTTCTTCTTTTGTCATCATATTTGACTCAAGACAAATCAGTGCATTTAGATAAGCGCTCTCTAGCACAATTTCTTCATTGAGTTCATCTAATGGTTCAAGAACTTCAAGTGCAGATTTATAATCTTTCATATACTCATACACAAGCAATAAATAATGTAAAGCTTCAGGTGTTCTAGGATTTTTTTTTAAAATTTCCAAAAAAACATGTTTAGACCGTTCCAAAAAACCTGCTTTAAAGTATGTTTTTCCTAGTAAAAACATTGTTTCTCTGGCATTTATTTTATTTTCAACACTCAGTATTTCGTTATATATTTCTATACTTTTTTCATAATCGCCATTTTTATAATAAGAATTTGCGAGTAACAGCCATGACTTTTCTGACAATCCTCCGCTAGATATCAAAACTTTTAATTCATCATGCGATGGCAGTGTACGAAACTGTTGTAAGAATTTGTTTAAATGCTTTGAATCTTCTTTTCTTTTATATCTTCCCCACCAATAAGAGAAAAAGGTAATTATAAATATAATTGTAAAAAAAATTATGATTGAAAAAAGAGGGTCGCGGAACTCTATAAAAAAAGTATTCATTAGTTGTACACTACCAAGCCATAGTCATTTTTCAAATTATAAAAAGTAGCATCTGACGATATTTCTAAATCTTTCATTTTTCCCAACTGTACAATAGAATTTTTATTGACTGCAATACCATACTCCCGAAAAAACTTTTTAATATTAACAAACTTTACATCTTCCACAAATTTATACTCAAATTCCGTATGTAGCTTCATCTTAGTACTTACAAATAAATGCTCGTTTACATGTAACTGATCAGATGCATATTTTATTGGCAAATACCCTGAAAGATCTGTCAAAAGTTCTTCAACATATTCATGTTTTTGGGGGAGTGTCTGTTTTTGAATAAAAACATATTTATTGTTCAGTTTTATGTTTGGTGTTTTTTTCCAGTATTTATAAGCCGGATTGGAGATACCAAGTTTTGCATACACTTCTCTCCAGAGCCAAAAAGAATTTAGTGTGTTTGGAATTGGGGACATTTCTCACTGGCTCCTTAAAATCTATTTGTAATAAGTCTATTATATAATCTTTTTTCAAATAGTTTTATAAAGCTGATAAGAAATGCTGTTACTATAAAACGGCAGTTACAAGTTTAGTGACTACAAATCCACCAACTACGAGCCAAATAAACATACTTCCTGCTGTATAAATCGGTGCAAGACCAAGTCCTTTAAATTTAGAAAAGATTGTTCCCAT
>Ga0256840_1003968_pt1 | contig 11436 bp, 10 predicted proteins | sample 355202metaG_FD_185969 | JGI IMG/M metagenome (GOLD analysis project Ga0256840, IMG submission 185969) | Hydrothermal vent microbial communities from Mid Atlantic Ridge, Atlantic Ocean - 355-202 | ecosystem: Environmental > Aquatic > Marine > Hydrothermal vents | place: Atlantic Ocean: Mid...
CGCTTTAATAATGATTGCGACTCACAGAACGTTTAAGCTTTTTGCCCTTTCACTTTTAACCTTACTCCCTTTTATCACTCAAGCAGACGAATTAAATGCCGCCAACACAGCATGGATTATGACGGCTACTGCGCTGGTTTTAATGATGACCTTACCCGGCCTTGCGCTGTTTTATGGTGGCTTAGTCAGAAGTAAAAATATTTTATCCATCCTAATGCAATGTTTTGCCATTGCTGGCATCGCTAGTATTTTATGGGTTTTCGTCGGTTACAGCATCGCCTTTGATGAAGGCAATCCTTATTTTGGTGGTTTTGGTAAGGCTTTTTTTAACGGAATTTCTGAATCAACCTTAGCCGGCGATATCCCAGAATCATTATTTGCTATGTTCCAAATGACTTTTGCGATTATCACCCCTGCACTCATTATTGGTGGTTTTGCAGAGCGTACAAAATTTTCAGCCGTAGTTTTATTTTCTTCGCTGTGGTTAATTTTAGTCTACGCACCCATTACGCATTGGGTATGGGGAGGTGGCTGGCTACAACAGATGGGACTACTAGATTTTGCAGGCGGGACAGTAGTTCACATCACCGCAGGTGTCGCGGCATTAGTCGCTGCTATTGTAATTGGCCCACGAAAAAGTTTTGGCAAATCATCAACAACGCCACACAACCTCACTATGACAGTAACCGGTGCAGGCATGCTTTGGGTCGGCTGGTTTGGTTTTAACGGCGGTAGCGCACTCGCTGCTAATGGTGATGCCTCAATGGCAATGTTAGTTACCCACATATCAGCAGCCACCGGAGCAATCACTTGGATGTTTTATGAATGGATTAAATTCGGCAAGCCAACAGCCCTTGGTACGGTAACAGGCATGGTCGCTGGTTTAGGCACGATTACGCCCGCCTCTGGTTTTGTTGGCCCCGCAGGTGCGCTAGTGATTGGGTTTATAGCGGGTATCGTATGTTTTAACGCTGTAACTATCATTAAGCAAAAGTGGAAAATTGATGACTCTTTAGATGTATTCCCTGTGCATGGGGTCGGCGGCATCATAGGTACACTTATGGCAGGCATATTTGCTTCCACCGAATTAGGCATCTTTAGCGGACAAGGCTTTGCTGAGGGAATTTCCTCAATTAGCGAGCAGCTAAAAATACAGACTATCGGGGTGATAGCTACCTTCGTTTATACTGCAATTGTGACTTATCTTTTACTTAAAATTGTAGGTATGATTACCGGTTTACGCGTGGACAAGGATGAAGAAACACAAGGCCTTGATATTATTGATCATGAAGAACGCGGCTACGACATGTAAAATCTAAAATTTAAATCTGCTAACGCACCCTGATATTTCTTGGTGTGTTAGCTCTGTAATCACTACCTACCACATCAAGTCATCAGGAACTTCAAAGCCTGAATATGGATCATCTTCCTGATCATTATCAGCTTCCTTATTAACTTGCTTCCCCCCGCTATTCTTTGGAACAAAGTCATTTAGCAATACGATAAACTCACTATCACGTTGCTTAATCTTTTTAGCAGCAGCCGCAGGAATTAAGTGATAATCAACCCCTTGCTGTTCGCTGGATACCAAGTAAGCGATCGCAATTACACCCCGTGTGATCAAACCATGATTTTCAGCCGATACAGTAAGCGTTTTTATTTTATTATTATGAGTAAAATTGTAACTCAACAATTCATCTTCGACACTACCAGTTGAAGCTTTAGGAATACTGTTTAAACTAATGATCTGGCGAATCTGCGCCAATGATGCTTTTTTATCTAAGGCCTTTTTATGCTGCTGATTTAGTTGCTGTGATTTAGCGCGCTGCTCCTGCTGTGCTTTTTTTGCAAGTTCTGTAGCCTCATTCACAAGCTCTACTTTATTTGCACGACTTTGCTTTACCGCTTTTTTCTTAGCCGTTTGAATATTTTTTGCTTTTTGTTTTTTCACCAAACCTGCCGCTAAAAATTGATCTTGAAGTGAACCTGCCATATTAGCGCCCCAGAAGTAATTAAAAAACGTCAGCTATTATAATGACTTTTTCCACTATCAAAATAGATTTATTTTAGCTAAAATCTGCGCCTTTTTCCATCAACAACCTAAAAGGATATCTATGTTAGTAACAAACCCCGCACCCGACTTTACCGCAGCTGCTGTACTTGCCGATGGCTCAATCGTTGAAGATTTCAATCTTTATGACAATATTGGTGCAAAAGGAGCTGTTGTTTTCTTTTACCCACTAGACTTCACTTTCGTCTGCCCTTCAGAGCTAATCGCCTTTTCACACCGTATTGAAGAGTTTACCTCACGCGGCGTTAACGTCATTGGCGTATCAGTTGACTCACAATTCTCACACCATGCATGGCGTGAAACAGATGTGAACAATGGCGGCATTGGCGCAGTTAAGTATCCATTAGTTGCCGACCTTTCAAAACAAATTGCTAAAGATTACGATGTACTTCTCGATGGTGCTGTTGCACTTCGCGGATCATTCTTAATTGATGCAGACAAAACCGTTCGTCATGCAGTAATCAATGACCTACCACTAGGACGTAATATTGATGAAATGATTAGAATGGTAGACACCATGTTATTCACCAACGAGCATGGCGAAGTATGCCCTGCTGGATGGCAAAAAGGTGACGAAGGTATGAAGGCATCTACAGAAGGCGTTGCTGAATACTTATCAAAGCATGAGAATGATCTTTAAGTTTTCTTAAGATTAAACCTGAATTGTGACTTCACTACGGCACGCTATGCATTAAAGACACGGATTCAGATTAAATCTAAAAAAGCCACTGTTAATACAGTGGCTTTTTTATCACTAAGACAATACGATTAACAGTGCCACTTTACATCACATCAAAATCTACCTTAGACTAACCCATGACATCCCAGACTTAATTTACAAAACTCTACAGCCTAAAAAGAAGAGACCAACCATGAAAATAGCCATAATCAGCGGCAGCCACCGCCAAAATTCACAAAGTATTAAAGTTGCCAAGCATATCGAAGCTTCTTTACTTGAACATAGGCTAGCTGACGAAGTTTATTTATTGAGCCTTGCGGGAAACCCACTACCACTATGGGATGAAAGCATTTGGGAGGGCGATCAAACATGGCAGTCGATTCTTGAACCCATCTCAAAAGAGCTAACAGAGAGTGATGGCTTTGTCATCATTGCACCGGAATATCACGGGCAAGTGCCCGCAGCGTTGAAAAATTTCTTTTTAATGTGGAAGCATGAGCTATCACATAAGCCGGCGTTAATTGTCGGCGTATCCTCTGCAGATGGCGGCTCTTATCCTGTTGCAGAGTTGCGCATGAGCAGTTATAAAAACAATAAGCTTTGCTATATGCCAGAGCATTTAATTATTCGTAACGTTGAATCGGTGTTAAATGAAAACGCGAGCGATAACAATACCGAAGCAGATGCCTATTTTAAAGAACGTATTAATTGGACTTTAGCGCAACTCAAAGAATATGCCATCGCACTCAAGCAAGTGCGAGACAGCGGCGTTACTCAAACAGATAAGTTTGGTAATGGCATGTAGCTCCTCATTTTGTATTACTAAGCTGTTAAAGACCTTTTAACCACTGCGCCACATCTTTTGCAAAATAACTCAAAATACCATCAGATCCGGCGCGTTTAAAAGCAAGCAAAGATTCCAATACAACGTCTTTCTCATCCAGCCAGCCGTTTTGCGCGGCGGCTTTTAACATCGCGTACTCCCCGCTTACTTGGTACACATAAGTGGGCGCTTTAAACTCATCTTTGACGCGGCGCACAATATCTAAATACGGCATGCCGGGCTTTACCATTACCATATCCGCGCCTTCTTGTAAGTCTAAAGCAACCTCGTACAAAGCCTCATCTGAGTTTGCAGGGTCTTGTTGATAGCTGTATTTATTGCCACCACCGAGATTACCTGCGGAGCCGACCGCATCACGAAATGGCCCGTAAAAGCTCGAAGCATACTTGGCAGAATACGCCATAATGCGGGTATTGGTATGCCCTGCTTTCTCTAGCGCTTGGCGAATACTACCAATCCGCCCATCCATCATATCCGAGGGCGCAACCACATCAGCACCTGCATCGGCGTGTGATATTGCTTGTTTAACCAGCACCTCGACCGTCTCATCATTAATAATATAACCATCATTATTCATCAAGCCATCTTGACCGTGCGAGGTGAACGGGTCTAACGCCACATCAGTCATCACGCCTAACTCCGGCACCGCTTGTTTTATTGCACGAATTGCACGCTGCGCCAAACCTTGTGGATTAAATGCCTCTTCAGCCTTGTCCGATTTATTATCACTACCCACTACCGGAAACAACGCCATCATCGGTATACCTAACGTCGATACTTCAATCGCTTGCTTTACTAATAAATCAATACTTAAACGCTCAACACCCGGCATTGAAGCAATCTCCTCTCTTTTATCCTCACCTTCAATGACAAACACTGGATAAATTAAATCATTTACCGTTAACACATTCTCACGCATTAAACGGCGCGAGAAATCATCTTTGCGCATACGACGCATTCGAGCGTTAGGGAAAGAGCTTGGTATAATAGGCATAAGACCATCTTCATAAAAATTAAGATCTGTTGATTATGGCAAATGTGCTAAAGTTAATCCACATGAGCCTGAAATCCAACCCACAATCATCATCACCACCCTTGCCGCGCTCACTGCCCCAGCAAGAAATTAATAGCTACCAAAAAGCGATCCGCTTATTTTGGAAAGAACTGTATGCGACAGGCGGCAAAGCCATCTACAGCCAACAGCAATTTGGTCCCGTAAAACCCGACTGGATTAATATCGAACATATTTTCCCGATGGCATGGGTCGTCAACGCCTTAAAGTGCAAAGACCGCCGCGACTGTCGGTACAACAAAAAACTCTTCAATTTTATCGAATCCGATCTACACAACCTATACCCCAGCCGCCGAGATTTAAACATGTTGCGCGCCAGCCATCGCTTTGGAAAAGTAAAAGGTGAGCTGCGCTTATTTGGCTCGTTTGATTTTAAACTGGACAACAAACGACGCATCGTCGAACCCGCCCCTGCCAGCCAAGGTGAAGTTGCCCGCTCGATGTATCACATGGCAACCACCTATAAACTAAAAATCTTTGCCAAGCAGGCAGAAACATTGGCCTATTGGAATAAAGTTGACCAACCAAGCAAAGAAGAAAAGCGCAGAAATGATTTGATTGAAGAACTACAAGGCACGAGAAATATTTTTATTGATGACCCAAAAGCGATTGAGCGAGCAAAAAAGAGGTTTATTTAAGAATATACGTGTGAATTCTATCGTCCTAGAAACAAACTACCTCTAACTCAGCCTAATATTTCAAAGTAAAATTTAGGTTAATCAATCATCTGGAAATCTTGCTACTAAATTGGCTTATATAATTCAGATAGAACTGCTAGAATTAATTGGGAAAGTATTAATATCATAAGAAGAATCAACGTTGCTTATAAAAAATAATAAAACACTGGGGTTAAACACTCTCATCATTCCCTTATTAATTGGTGGAGGAATGGCGGTTGCCCTGCTACGAGAAATTCTAATAGCTCATTTTTATGGCACATCCGTAGAAGTTGAAATTTTCAGAGTTGCTTACGCACTTCCAAATTTTATAAGTTTTTCCGTTGCAACCGCTTTTACATCAGCCGCAGTACCCATCATTATACGCTCACAAGCCAAAGAACAAGATCAAGACACTATCTTTAGCCTTAATATATTGGTAATTGTATTTGTTATTTTTATTACCTCACTTGGTATATTGTCCGGCTCACAACAAGCAAAAATTTTTGCGCCCGGTTTCTCAGGCAGTGATTTGCAACAGCTTACGTACCACATTAAGGCATCATGGTTAATGTTCTTTTTCATCGGTCTTACATTTACAATGCGCTCCTCACTTCAGGCTAATGGTGTTATTTGGCCTGGTGCGAGCAACAACATTATAAAAGCAGGAGTCTATGTTCTCGTTTTCGCACTTGGCTTGCTTTTCACAAATAATAATTTCAACCTCACTTGGCTAACTTCACTAGCAGTTGCAAGTGGCCTAATAATTCTTCTAGTGCATTTTATTGCCTGCTATATCCATAATATTAATGTATGGAAAATTAAAAAAATAATACCTAAACCAATCCTTTTCGGTATGGTTATTGCCTTAAGCTCAACCTTTATTTTTCAAATTTTAAATATTATCCCTGTTTTTTTAGACAGACGATACGCCAGTCAGATTGCACAAGGAGTAATCGCTTCTTTAGATTACAGCTATGCAATAATTATTGCTATAGGCTCCTTGCTTGGCGCTTCATTCAACATGGTTGTTCTACCAAAAATGGTAACACTTTTTGAAACAAAAGCCTCATGGCTACAATTTAAGAAAATTGTAATGGCAGCTATTGCAATCATCAGCATAACTATCATTTCTGGCATAGTCATTGGCTACTTCTCAGAACCCGTTGTTAGAACACTATTTATGCGAGGGGCATTTTCTGAACAAAGCGTATATCTCACATCAGATATTCTAAGCTGGCAAGCATTAGGAATGGGGTTTATGGTAGCAAGTACAATGGCTACTCAAATCCTTGTTATTTTTAAGATGTTTCGTCAATTAATTATAGTAGGCTTATCCAAAATAGCATTTAAAATACTCAGCCTAATGTTGCTAATTCCTATGTATAATGTAAAAGGGTTCGGGGTTAGTTTTTTCCTTGTTGAAGGGATTACTTTTCTTTTATTGGCAATTTTAGTATTTAGAAAAATAAAAGGCTAAAAACAGTTTTATGGAATTATATTTTATTGTATTCGGCCTTCTATGGGCTTCAGCTTTTTTTGAGTATATTCTTAAAAAAAAATATGCTGTATATCTGTCAATTTTTATAGCTTATATTTTCACAGCTTTTCGTTTTGAAACGGGGAATGACTGGCCAATATACCTGCGTATTTTTGACAATGTAGAGCCACTTTTATCCACTTCTCTTTCAAGTTTATTATCAACATCTACTTTGTTTAATAAAGAGTTTCTCTTTGTTTTTTTTAACTCTGCTCTAAAACAATTGTGGGGCGAGTTTCAAGTTATCATTGTTGCCACAAGTACGCTCTACTTTTATTCTTTTTTCCACTTTCTTAAAGCAATCAATGCAACTCAAGCTACTGTTTTTGCTGCTTCTTTTTCTTGGCTAATATTTTCTGTGTTTTTTTCAACTATAAGCCAGTCGTTAGCTATATCTTTTTTCTTACTATTCTGGGTTGCTAACATTCAACAGCATAGTAAGAAAGCAGCATTATTTGCAATTTTATCTGTTTCTTTTCAAGTATCAGCCGTTATTTATTTTATTATCTTCTTTCTAGCTAGAAAGATTCCGTCAAGAAAAACTTTACTCATAGGCTGGGCTATTACACTTATAATAATACTTGGAAAAATAGATATTGCAGGAAAAATTATTGAAGTTATCTTATCATTTATGTCCTCTGCAGGCTTAGGAGGAGTCTCCAATAAAATATCTTATTATTTATTTGAACGAGGACTAATTCTAAATAACTTTGATCAGGCCTTCGTACTTTTATCAACAATCGTAATTGGCGGCTGGCTACTTTTTAAAAAAAAGCTGATTACAAACTTACCAAACCCTCAACTGTATGGTTACGCTATTTACTTTATTCTCTTTCAAGGGTTATTCATTAGTCATGTCGTATTTCGTTATCGTTTACTGTATGTTGCGTTCCCTATAATATTTTTTATAATATTTTTTTCATATAAAAAATCAAAAATGACAACTCGCTTACTCGTCTTACTACTATCTTTTATGGTCTCTATCAGTTATGTAGCTTTATATCTAAATAAACGTGACTCAATTACATTTATACCTTACCAAAATTATCTTTACTTTAAAGTATTCAGTGACGTGAGTGAAAGTACCGGACATCAGCGTTCACGCAAAATGCTCGAAGGAATTAAGAGAACAAACTAATGATACTAGCAATCTAAAATAATTATTTTCATACGAAAAAAAATACCATTCATCTAAACTTAAGGCTTTTTAGTTTATAATTACCTTACTCTACTACAACTAACATTAAAGGTATTAATAGCATGACTCGTATTCTCATCACTGGAGGTGGCGGATTCATTGGAACATCCTTAGCCCTTGCTTTAAAAGACACAAGTAAGTATGACGTGACCATAGTAGATAACTACTCCCCTCAAATTCATGGTGAAAACTATAAAAATTCAGAACTTTACAATAAAGTTAAAGATCGTATTAACATAGTTGTAGGGGATATTAGAAATCGGGACCTAATGGAAAAACTAATACTTGATACTGACCTAATTGTGCATTTAGCTGCTGAAACAGGCACAGGTCAATCGATGTATGACATTTTTAACTACACAGATGTCAATGTTAACGGTACGGCTCTTATACTAGATATTATTGCGAATAAAGCGCGACATATAAAAAAGTTTATTTTCGCATCAACAAGAGCTTTATATGGCGAAGGAAAATATCTATGTGACGAACACGGGACTGTTTACCCTGAGCAAAGAAATACGCAAGAAATGGAAAAAGGAGACTTTAATGTAAAGTGTCCTGTTTGCAATAACAATGTGAAACTCGTTTCAACAACAGAAGATACTAAACTGACACCTACATCTGTATACGGCATAACCAAGCAAGCTCAAGAACAGTTGATTATCAATGTTGGTGAAGCACTAGATATTCCTTGTGTAGGATTAAGATATCAAAATGTTTACGGCCCTGGTCAGTCTTTGAAAAACCCTTACACAGGTATTTTATCAATTTTTTCTACGCGGATTAAAAACAATAAACCAATTAATATTTTTGAAGATGGGAATGAATCTCGGGATTTTGTTTTTATTGACGATGTTATTAACGCGACAATGCTTGCCATTGAAAAGGACGATGCTAACAATCAACTTTTTAACGTAGGTACAGGGCGAGCTGTCTCAGTAATTGAATTGGTTGAGTTATTGTATAAAGAATACAATGAAAAACCAAACTATTCGGTAACTGGGAACTTTAGAATTGGCGATATAGCTCATAACTACGCTGACTTATCAAAGATTGAGAAGTTACTGTCGTTTAAACCAACAGTTACTTTTGAAGAGGGCATAAAACACTTCGTTGCATGGGTAAACCGACAAGAAGTACAAGATGATAATTTTGATGAATCTATTGAAGAAATGAAAAAGAAAGGACTCTTTAAATAATGAAATTTAGATTTATTAATGCTAATGAACCAGTTACAACATTTTATCGTGACATAGTTCCATATTTTGTCTCACAAGGTCATGAAGTCGACGTATTAACAAGCAAAGCTTTATACCGAGGAGACAGGGATTTAGATGAAGCAATTGGTCACCTTAAGGGGGTTAGGGTTGTAAAAACAGCAGGCCTATCAATTAATGACTATAGCAGTAGTGTTCTCTCTAAAGCACTTGTTAGGGGTCTATATGCCGTTCACGGATTTTTCCTCATGCTTTTTGGAAAGCAAGTTGATAAAAATGTTTTCTTAACACAACCTCCTTTTTTTTATTCGGTAGGGCCTATCCTGCGCTTTTTCCGTAAGGAAAAGTATTATTGTGTCGTCATGGATGTACAACCTCAACAGTATAATGAGTTTGGCATAATTTCAAAATCCTCACTCCTCTCAAAGGCCTTGTATAAATTATCTTCTTGGGGTTTGAGAAATGCTGATGGCATTATTGTTATCGGCCGTTGTATGTCCGACATTATAGAATCAATGGGCGTTGATAAAAATAAAATTAGCTTTATCCCTAATTGGACTACAGAAGAAAAGTACACTCCTGTAGCACGAGAAGACAATGAAATTCGTTTGAAAAACAAATGGGAAGATAAATTTATTATAAGCTACGGAGGAAATATTGGTTTTGCTCAAAATTTTGACAGCATCATAGATGCGGCTAATAAATTAAAACACAATAATAGTATTATGTTTCTGCTAGTCGGTGGCGGTGGAAAAGTGAAAGAATTAAAGGAAAAAGTAAATAAATTAGGTTTATCTAATTTTATTTTTATGCCTTACATGCATGGTGAGTATTCGCTATCAACAATATATGGTGCTGGTGATATTAATTTTATAAGCTTAAAAGAGAGTTGCACAGGACTAGGAGTCCCTTCAAAAGCTTATGTATCCCTTGCATCAGGAAGACCTATTCTATATCAAGGTAGCAAAACGGGTGAAATAGCTAGAATGATTATAGAAAGTAAGATAGGTGCCGTAGTGTCGGATACCCAAGAGCTCGTCGATACTATTAATATCTATTACAAAGACCCATCGCGCTGCATTGAAGAAGGGAAGAGAGCTAGGGACTTTTCAGAGAAGAAATATAGTGCGCAAGCTGCTATTAGTAGCTATTTATCTGTACTAAGTCAGGATTGATTTTAAAATGTTCAAAGAAGATTTATATGCACGTTGTATACACACTTATGGCTCGGTTAATGTAAAAAATATTTTACGTGCAATGCTATCTCCTGGAGCCTCCTCCGTTTTCCTTTTTCGATTAAGTGACTTTTTTCATAAAAATCATCTTGGAATAGTTGGCATGATTATTTCTAACTTTAATTACCACTGGAACTCAATTTTAATTGGCCGAGGTGCTATCATAGGTAAAGGATTTGTTGTAACACATAGCATTGGAGTAGTCATAAATGGCAATGTTACTATTGGAAATAACCTAATTATTGAACACGGAGTAACGATAGGCTCAAAGGGCCGATCTTTACCTAATCCTATTATAAGTAATAATGTTTATATTGGAGCAGGAGCAAAAATTATTGGTCCAGTCTCTATAGGAAATAATTCAAAAGTTGGTACTAATGCTGTAGTTGTCAAAGATATCCCTGATAATGTTACCGTTGTTGGAATTCCTGCTCGCATAATAGGAAAAACTTGATTATGACTAAAATAAAAAAAAATAAGACAAGCATTTCCCCCGTATTTTTACTAGGTGCCGGTCGCTCTGGTACAAAATTTCTACGTAATGTCATTGATGTAAGTGAGGATGTTTCATCAATACCCTATGATATTAGCTATGTCTGGCGATACCAAAATGATGATTGCCCACATGATGAATTAACGCCAAATATGCTCAATGCCTCTATAATAAAATATATCCGAAAAAACTTACTCCATCTGGCTAAGAAAAAATCACAAAATGAACATATTAAGATTTTACTAGAAAAATCTGTACCAAATACATTAAGACCTGCTTTTATTCATGCAATTTATCCTGATGCAAAGTTTATTCACTTAATTAGAGATGGTCGTGCCGTGACCGAATCCGCATTGCGATTATGGCAAGCCCCTCCCGAAAGAAGCTATTTACTTGATAAACTCAAATATTTTCCGTGGGAAAATTATCAG
>Ga0256840_1003969_pt1 | contig 11434 bp, 7 predicted proteins | sample 355202metaG_FD_185969 | JGI IMG/M metagenome (GOLD analysis project Ga0256840, IMG submission 185969) | Hydrothermal vent microbial communities from Mid Atlantic Ridge, Atlantic Ocean - 355-202 | ecosystem: Environmental > Aquatic > Marine > Hydrothermal vents | place: Atlantic Ocean: Mid...
CTTTGGAAAACTTAAAGAAAGCAGAGGGATAGCGATGCGTTCATGCAAGACCGATCAAAGCTTCACCGCATTCATCTCACTCGCAGCCACATTAATAGAGCTAAGATGAACGTCAACAGCCCCTAGTTAATACCCGTATTCATAGTATCCTTGCTTGTCATCCAGATAACGGCATTTGTTCAAAATCACACCCAATACATTTGTATGACGGGTGATATCCTGCTCGCAGATATCAATTTCCTTAATCGAAGTGCTTTCGGCGGCACCAACCAACAACACGCAATCAACCTGGTCCAAAAACGCGACGGTATCGTCCCCGGCCAGCATTGGCGGCATGTCGAAAATCATCAACGTCGGTTGATAGCGATCCTCAAGGGCTGACAGAACCTCGCCTGTTTGAGTGTTCATCAGCAATTCCGCCGGATTGATCGCTGGGCGGTGGTTTGTTCCTATGGCAAGGTTGGTACCATACCGGATCATGTGGTCTTCGGGGGCTTCATTGCCGCCCAATACCCTTGAGAACAGCTGCGGTTTCTTTAAGCCCAGTACTTTTGCCAACGAGGGGCGGCGCATGTCCATTTCAATCAGGATACTTCTGACCTCGGGTTGTCGGGCAAGACTGAAAGCCAGATTCAGACTGCTCATGGTTTTCCCGCAAGCGCTGCCAGGTGAAGTGATCGCCAGGCGTCGCCAGTTGTTGGCGCGCATTTGCAGTAAAACCCGTGTGCGCAACACGTCAAAAGGAACCGCCTGCGGCCCACCTTCAAAAGATACGATCCGGTTGCGGCGCATCAGGGCAGGCTTTGGCTGAAAACCGTCCAGTTCCAACCACGCGTTTTCAGTGCTTTCCGTTGATTGGGGGTTGGATAGTTTAAGCGGTTTGCGACCATGAGACGTACTCGGGGCGGCCTTTTTTTGTGCGGGGATATCTTTTTTGTCGCCTTGGCGTTCACGTTCGGCGCGGGCCTTTTCAATTGCGAATTTTATTCGTTCCATAATAATGGCTCCCTTTATTGCCTAACCCTGCCGGAACTTGTCTATCATAGAAGAGAAGCCGGTCCGGTCCAGCAGCCGTTCGATTAATAGATCCATTGGCAGGTAATATGTGTGAAGCGCGTAAAGCAGAGCCGGTATGCCCAGAATTGCGATAAGGAATAAAGTTCCGATAATCAGGCGACGGCGTAGAACCTGACGCCGTGTGCGGATATAGGGAATGACAGCCAAAGGCGCGATACCCAATTTAGTGGTCAGCTCGACGGGGCGGCGGATTGAACGGTTCATCATTTCCATCAGAAAGATAAGTCCGAGTCCCGAAGCGATACCCGCAACAATACCACCCGCGGCAATTGCCGGTCGGTTCGGACTGGCCGGTTCCCGCGGGGTGGTTGCCTGTTCCAGCACCGTAATACGCTGGCCTTTTGACAGTGCTTCGATCCGGTCACCGGTTACCGCTTGTGCCAAGCGATCGGCGGCCTGTGCATATTGCATGCGGATATTTTCGTAATCCCGCTCAAGCACGTCTAGTGCAATTGCGTTTGACGGCGTTGCTTCGAGTGATGCCTCAAGTTCTTCCAGCTCTTTTTGGATCGTGGCTTGTTGCTCGATAAGGTATTCAATCTGCCCGTCGATATCGGCCAGCTGCAGTTCATAAGTTGAAAGCCCCTCTGCTTGCGGGTTTTCGGCCCCCAATTGGGCGTTGACAATTTCTTCCAGTGCAGCGATTTCGGTTTTTAAGGCCTTAACCTTGGGGTTTTCGGGCGCATACAGCGCCAGACCCGTGGCCAATCGCAGTTTCAATTGTCGTAACTTTTCCTGTTCCGGCGTCGTGTCGGTTGTTGGAATGTCGACGGCACCTGTGCGCTCGAATAATTCGACAAACCGGTCCCGACGATCATTCAGCCGTGCGATTGCCCGTTCGATTTGCAGGGACCGTTCTTGCAGTGCGGCTTGACGTGTGCGCCGGTAGTCAAGGCTATCGGGCAATTTACCGTCGTTGGACAACTTGAAAGCTGTGATCTTTGCCCCTTGCGAAGCAAGCTCATCGGTTAGGCGAGTGACTTCTTGTTCAAAAAAATCGAGAGTCTGTCCGGCGACCGCCGTGCGAAGTTTGATGTTTTCGGCCAGCATCAAGGTAACGAGTTCATTCGTGACCTTTGTAGAAAGGGCTGCGGTGGGGGCGTCGAAAGAAACGCGGACGAAAGTTGCAACATCGCCTTTGTCTGGCAGGCTAATAGAGGCCCTTCGGCGCATATCCCGAACAATATCGTCAGGAGTCATATCATCGCGATCGGAATAGATTTTCAACCGTTTGGCGATTCCAAGCAAACTTGCGCGGGTTTTAAGACGTTGGTTTATAATGCGCAGTTGTTCAGGTGCTCCGACCCGAACGGTAGATGAGGCAAGATCACCTGGAATTTGCGGTGACTCGACAAGCAATAAGGCTTCTGCCCGATAAACCGGTGGCAGAATATACGCAATCATTACACCAGCCGCTGAAACGATAATTGCAACAAACAAAAAGTAGTGCAGTCGCCTTAGAAACAGGGATAGGTAAAATTTGTAGTCAAAATTCATTTACAATGCTTCCAAAATCTAGTGCCTGATAAATTTCAAATCCGGTTCGGGTGGCGTAAGGTCGACCCTGCCAAAAAAGGCGCCTTCGTCCAGCACCTGTTCAATTGTCATCCTGTTTATTCTTTTGCTGTTGTTGCTATAAGCATAAACCATTGCCAAATCACACAGTTGATTGACCAGCCTGGGCACACCGCCTGTAGCCTTATACACCAATTCAGTGGCGGCCGGGCTGAATAAGTTCAGCTTTGCGCCGACAATCTTTAATCGATGGGCAACATATTCGCGTACCGTTTTCTCATCCATTGGCACCAAATGAAAATTGGCTGCGACACGCTGCGCAAACTGGCTCATGCCGTGACTCTGGATCAGATTTCTCAGTTCCGGTTGCCCAACTAAAACCAGTTGTAACAATTCGTCTTTGTTCGAGTTTATATTGGTGAACATCCGTAGTTCTTCAAGTGATTCACGGCTCAGATTTTGGGCTTCATCGAAAATCAGGATGGTGCGGCGCCCATGGGCGTATTCGCTGATTAGGTAGCTTTGGAATTGGCTGAAAAGATCGACATAGGATGCATCGCGATCGGCCGGCTGATCAAGCGATAAAAGAACCCAGCGCAGAAGTTCACCGCGGTCACCATGAGCATTGGCAATCAACCCAATCTGGACGTCGTCTTCGACCGTCGCAAGCAGATGATGCAATAATGTTGTTTTGCCTGTACCCACATCGCCGGTGATCACCGTAATCGGTGCCCGGGTTACAATGCCGTATTCCAACATCGCATAAGCGCGCGTGTGGATTCCAGACCAAAACAGAAAATCCGGGTCAGGCACGAGCGAGAATGGACGCTCGGCCAGATCAAAATGGTCTGTATATATGTCTAGTGTGCTTTTCACGGATTGCTCTAAACTTCTTAAAATTATTCCAATGAGGTAACCGGTGTTGCCACCGTCTGCAACATAATCCGGTACGCGGAGCTAAATTATCGCCGCGAAGAAGAAACGGAATGATCAGGTTTCCAGATCAGGATATTTGATTCCAGAGTTTTACTGTTCTTCGGCTGGAATGCCTGTGGGAGCAGCAATCCATTTGGCACCCAGTTTTCCACCAAATGCGCTTGAAAGTGCATTGCGGTGCGCCACACGGCGTTTGACGGGGTCGGCGATCCGGGTAGAGGTGTAGTCACTCTGCGGCGAAGATGTTCCTGCCTGAATTTGACTGCTGCTGGTCGTTGATACGGTCCCCTGATTCCTGTTGCTGGCTGTTTCCCGCGTCATCATGGCACCCTGAGTGCTGCTTTGGACAGTCTCACGTTTCATCGGCATTCCACCTAGTGTTTGATGGGTGACTTCGGGGTTTCCGCTGCCGTTTTCGGGATCCGGTATCCCTCCAACCTCATAGGCGCCACGATCGGGGCCAGCTCCGAATGGGCGTGAACTGCCGACGATATCCTGCGCAGGGGCGTAATCGATGTTTGCGGTGTCGATGAATCCGCTTCCCGATGTCGGGTGATAATCATAATTCTGGATATCAACGAAGTCTGTTGCAGGGGCAAAAATTACCGAATTATCTGAAAAGACGATATTTTGCGCAGCGTCGCTTGCGCCAACAAGCATCATCGCCAGATTGTTTGCAACCAATACATCCGCAGAGGGCGTGCCGTTTTTTTGGTCAAAGACGCCAATCCAGGGTGATTTCCCGACGATTCCGCTGTTATTGATAACGGTGTTGTTGGTGATAACGACATTTTGCCCGCCATAAACCGAAATACCATGGTAATAGCTGGCCGAAATGACGTTATTTCGGATAGTCAGGTTTTTATATGGCCCATCAAAAAGGCCGATTCCTTGTGTTCTGCCGCGGAAAGGGTGGTTTTCGGGCCCGGTCCACTCGATAAACGAGTTCCCTTCGATTATCAGGCCGTCCATACTGGCGCCTGGAACACCCCTTGGTGCCCAGGATTGAAAGCCGTCGTCGTGATTTTCATTCACTTGGATAGAGTTTACCAGTTGGTTATTCCGAAACACGCTGCGGTTTCCAAGACCGCGCATACCATCAGCCGAATACCCTTCAATCTGGTTCCATTCCACCAGTGCATCCGGGCCGGTTGTGGTTATCCCGACACCGACACCGATGAGAGTATTGCCGCGGACTACGCTATTGGGCCCGCCAAGTCGAATGCCGCTGTTTACATTGTCCCAATTGCTTTGCCCCCAAGCCAGATACTGTTTTGCCCCTTGCCCACCGCCGCGGATGTCGAGGTTTTCAAGGGTTATATCGGAAGAATTGGGGTGTGCGTAAACGATCGCTGAGCGGTTGGCTGCCGGATTGGTCATCCAGATTTCGAGACTTTTGAATGTTAAATTTCTGCTGCCTTCACCAATCTCTATTTGCTCGAAATGCGCGCCTTTTTGGTTTAACGATTGAATGGTAACGGGTGTATCAAAGGATTTTCGGGATACCCTGAGTAACCCGAAATTCCCGTCCAGCAATAAGAGCGTATCACCACCGACTACTTTTCCGCTGCTGAATGCATCACCGATTGAAAGCCAGGGGTTGGCTTTGCTTCCGTCAGCCGTGCCATTTGGCGCCGCGCCCAAAGGAGCGACAAAATACTCCGTGGCGGCTTCCGCACGCGGCGCCGCGAAGGCTGCCAAAACGGCAAACGCGAACATCAAGAAACGTAGCTTCATCGTGTGTTCTCCAAACAATATTAGCCTCTATTGCGGCATTGTCCCCGAAACTAAAACAAAGCGGTGCGGCACTGAAATGACCGTATTACGTCAGAATATTGGCAAGCCCAGTGAGTTTTCTCTAGTTTATATACACCAATGAAATCTTGACGCGACCCGCCTAAGCGGATTCTGGCCATCACGCTTTTCGTCGGTAAGCCGTTGCACCGGCAATCTCTTAGAGCTACGATAACGATGTCAAATTTCAGTTATTGTCTTCTGATTGCGAACAATAACGCAGGGAAAAACTCCAAGATATATATAAATCATTAAATAACAAGGCATTACAATGTTTTTGTTAAAACTTTATTGTCACCATATCTGAAAAGTGTTATAAATGTGGCGGAGATTTTATTTCACTCTAAAGCGCTACTGAAGGCGGAGCATATCGCCGAAAATTAATCTGGCAGTGAGCGTTGCAAGACGCACAATTCGATTTGTTCTAGGTCGGGATTTACGACCAATTTACATAAACTTTATAAAAAGAGTTATCAAATGACTGCCCATTATACTGATCTTATTGATCCGCCCAACGCGAAAAGCGTGCCGGTTTCGGTGAAAACATATGATTTTGACGAAGAGGGAATCTATTCCGCGTATTTTAAGCGGCTGCTTGATATCCTGTTCGTTCTGGTTTCTCTACCCATCGTTTTGCCCGTTATGCTTGTAATGTCGGTTGTTGTTAGCCTTGATGGTGGCCTGCCTTTTTATACACAGAAGCGAATCGGCCGGAATGGCCGGATATTCACAATGTGGAAGTTGCGCACCATGGTGCCGGACGCAGAAGGCAAATTGCAGGGGTATCTGGAAACCAACAGTGCGGCCCGTCGCGAATGGGATTGCACCCAAAAACTGAAGAGCGATCCTCGTATTACAAGCATCGGCTGGATTCTTCGCAAGACCTCGATGGATGAGCTGCCTCAGCTTTGGAATGTGCTAAAGGGTGATATGAGTCTGATCGGCCCGCGTCCAATGATGCCTGAACAAAGAAACCTGTATCCGGGACCGGTCTATTTTGGCACGCGTCCCGGCATCACCGGGCTTTGGCAGGTATCGGACCGCAACGAATGTTCCTTTGCATCACGCGCTTCGTTCGATCACAGCTACAGGCAAGACCTATCTTTTTCGACAGATATGAATATTCTGCAACAGACGGTTTTTGTTGTGCTGCGTGGAACCGGTTACTAACGCTGTTTTTGATCTGGCAGGTTCAGAAATGGATTTTGAGCCGCAGCGATACGCAGCAATTTTACGCGCCATTCGGAACAGAGGCATTTAGATGAAAATCAACCACTTACGCCGCCCGCTAATTCTGTTGTTTTGCGCGTTTCTAACCCTTTCTGCATGTGAAAGTGCAGAGGAGCGGGCCGAGAAGTTCTACCAATCAGGTCTAGCGTTGCTGGAGGAGGGGGACGTTCCCCGCGCATTGGTCGAGTTCCGAAATGTGTTCAAGCTGGATGGCAAGCACCGGGGTGCCCGTAAAACCTACGCCCGAATCCAGCGCGAGAACGGTAATTTATCCGAAGCCTATGGCCAATACCTGAGGCTGGTCGAGCAATATCCAGAAGACCTGGAAGGGCGGCGTGCCTTGGCCGAGATGGCGTTTGACCAAGGAAACTGGGAAGAGGTGGAACGGCACACTTTGGCCGGGCTTGAAATAGCCCCCGACGATCCTGCTTTGGAAATCCTAAACACTGTAATGGCTTACCGCCAAGCCAAACTGGACAAAAACCGGCGTGGCTGGGTTGTTGCCATTGAGAAGTTGCGGGAATTGCTAAAGATCGTGCCGGATAGCCAGATTGGATATCAAATTCTGATCGGGCATCTGATGGGTGGGCCCAAGCCCCTTGAAGCGTTGCCTGAAATTGAAACCGCGCTAAAACTGGACGAAAACAATTTCAGTTTCCAGACCGCTAAATTACAGCTGCTTAATCTGCGAGACGACAGGCCTGCCGTAGAAGAGCAGTTGAAAAAGATGCAGCGCCTGTTCCCCGACAACCAGATGGTGCAGGGAACAATGCTCAAGTGGTATACTGATCTGGGGCGGACGGGTGACGCTGAAGCGTTTCTGCGGAAACTGGCCGAGGAATCTGGAAAACCGGCTGAAAAGATGGCTGTTGTCCGTTTCATTCGCGCCACGCGCGGGAACGAGGCCGCACTAGCCGAGCTGGATAAGTTGATTGCGGAAAACACGGGCAACAACTTGATGAAATCGCTGCATGCCGCGCTTCGCTTTGACATGGGACAGCGCGACGAAGCCCTGACCGAATTCGCGACAATTCTGGAAACCGCATCATCGTCGGAGGATACGCGCGGTATCAAGATTGCCTATGCCCATGCATTGTCTGCAACAGGGAATATTATTGGTGCGCGGGCACAAATCGAAGAAATTCTGGCCGAAGATCAAAGCAATGTCGCAGCGTTGAAAATGCGGGCAGGATGGCTGATCGAGGATGACAAGCCCGGGGATGCAATTCTGGCCCTTCGCGAGGCGTTAAACCAGGCGCCGCGTGATCCCGAGATCCTGACATTGATGGCGAACGCGCATATGCGTGACGGCAGCCGCGAACTTGCGGGTGAACGGCTGTCGCTGGCGGTCGAGGTATCGCAACGCGCACCGGCAGAATCCTTGCGGTTTGCCAATTTCCTGATTGGCGAGGAACGCTTGCTTGCGGCTGAATCAGTTCTGATTGATGCGCTGCGCCTGTCCAAAGAAAATCTGGCATTGCTTGACGCGTTATCACAGCTTTACATCCGCATGGATGATCGCCCACGGGCCCACGGGGTTTTGAAACGTCTGCGCAGCCTTGGAACTCCGGATGCGACTCGCATTGCGGATCGGTTGCAGACACGTTTATTGTTGGAACAGGGTCAATCCGAAGATGCGATTTCGTTTCTTGAAGGACTGGTAGACAAGGACGAAAATGCTATTGATGCAAAAGCAATAATTGTCCGGACTTTTGTTGCATCTGGTGAAACCGAAAAAGCGGCCCAATATTTGGATGAGCAATTGGCGGTAGCGCCCGACGACAAGGTTTTGCTTTTGCTAAAGGCTGGCATTCATGTCATTTCCGGCGAAATGGATGCGGGCGAAGTGATTTATCGCAAGATGATCGAGGAAAACCCCGGTCTGGAAACACCGGTAATAATTTTACATCGTATCCTGATTGGAAGCGACCGTGCTGAAGAAGCCAAAACAATGTTGAACGATGCGCTAAAGGTAAATCCGGATTCGATGCGTATGAACCTTCTGAATGCGCAGATGCTGGAACGCGCGGGCGATATTGACGGAGCGATTGCTGTTTATGAGCATCTTTATGCGATGGACCCGAACAGCCCGGTTCTGGCCAATAACCTTGCCAGTATGATCACGACTCATCGGGATGATGATGCTGGCCTGCAGCGTGCTTATGCCATTGCCCGCCGGCTGCGTGGTACCACAGTTCCGGCGTTTCAGGATACATATGGCTGGATTGAATACCGTCGCGGGAATTTTGAAGAGGCCCTGACCTATCTTGAACCGGCTGCAAAAGGCTTGGCACAAGATCCGCTGGCCCAGTTTCATCTGGGGATGGTCTATCTGGCGCTCGATAAAAAGGACGAGGCCCGCCAAACGCTTGAACATGCGCTTGAATTAGCGGGCGACAGCCCTTTGCCACAGTTCCAAACCGCCCGCGAGGCATTGGCCAAGGTCATTGAATAGTAAAGGGCGTGTAAACTTGCCCTAAACTCTTCGTTACCAGCCATTCAAGAGTCGCTTTTAACAATAATGCGATATAAAACTTGTAAGTGTAGGGGGATATTACCGTCTTGCGAAGCGATAATTTTAGGGTTCTTAAATGACTTTTGCTGCACAAAAAACATTTTTGCCACGAACCAGTGTATCGTTCAATCTGGGTGGGGTCTTCTGGTTCGTTGTTCTGATTGGCGCCGCATTGCCAATTTTTTGGATTGGATTTGAGTCCCTCGGAGCAGCATGGCTCACACCCGAGTACAGCCACGGCCCTCTGATCCCGCTGATCTCTTTATACCTTTTCCTGCGAGAATTGCGCTATGCACCGCCTGCCCCAGCGGGGACACCTGCGAAACGCTGGCCGGGGATTACATTGATTTTGGCGGCGCTGACGCTGGGGATCATGGGCAATCTGGTCAAAATCCCCGATATTGTTACCTACGCCTTTATCTTCTGGGTTGGCGGTATCATGTTGACCGGCTTTGGCTGGGAGCAGGGGCGTAGACACTGGGCACCGGTGTTGCATCTGGTTTTTATGTTGCCCTTGCCGCAGTTCGTTTACTGGAAGCTGACAATTTTCCTACAGCTGGTTTCGTCCGAATTGGGCGTGTGGTTTGTCGCGCTTGCCGGTGTGCCGGTATTTCTGGAAGGCAATGTTATTGATCTGGGTGTTTACAAGTTGCAGGTGGCCGAGGCCTGTTCCGGCCTTAGGTACCTTTTCCCGATCCTCAGCTTTTCCTACCTCTTTTCGATTCTTTATCGCGGTCCGATTTGGCACAAGGCGGTTTTGTTGCTGTTGGCGGCCCCCCTGACGGTATTTATGAACAGTGTACGGATTGGGATCATTGGTATTCTGGTCAACAGTTACGGCATCGAGCAGGCCGAAGGGTTTTTGCATTTCTTTGAGGGTTGGGTCATTTTTGGCGCCTGTATTTCGATCCTGTTCATTATTGCCATCCTGTTGCAACGTCTAACACCCAATCCGAAAACCCTGTCGGAAACCATTGATCTGGATTTCGAGGGGTTGGGTGCACAGGCTTCGCGCGTTATGGGGATTATCCCCTCGAAAGGCCTGGTGATAGCGGCGTTTTTGTCGGTTTTGGTTGGGGCGGCATTTGTTTTTGCTCCATCACCGGACCGCGTGACCGTAAGTCGCGATCCATTCCTGCTGTTCCCAATGAATATCGAGAAATGGTCGGGTTCCAATAGCCGGCTGGAGCCGGACATTGAAAAAGTCCTGGGCGCGGATGACTATATCAATGCCACATACGCGCGGGTTGGAGAGCCATCCTACGTCAATTTCTTTGCGGCGTATTATGACAAGCAAACCGAAGGCGATGGCATTCATTCGCCCGAAGTCTGTCTGCCGGTTGGTGGTTGGGAAGTGTATTCGATTGATCCGCATCAGGTCGATATGACTGGCACGCCCTATGGGAAATTCATGGTCAATCGGGCCATTATTCAAAAGGGGTTGTCAAAGCAGGTAGTTTATTACTGGTTTGAACAACGTGGCAAACGATTGACCAACGACTATCTGGCCAAGGCAAATGTGGTTTGGGACAGCTTGACAATTGGCCGGACCGACGGGGCGCTGGTGCGCTTTGTTACGCCGGTGGCCGAAAACGAAACCGTTGATCAGGCAGAAAACCGCATGTTGGGCTTTATGCGGATTACATTGGGTCGTTTGCCGCGCTTCATCCCCGAATAGCAAGGGTTTGGGGTTTACCCCGCAAAGATCAACCGCCAGAATTGGCGAATGAAATCTGTATTCCCGCGCTTTGGCGGGTCCATTGAAATGCCACGGCTTGTGCTGGGGATTGCTGTTCTTACAGCCTTGCCCGAGCTTGTGCTGGTAGCCGCGGATTCCGGGCTGATCGGGACGGGCTATTGGCGTAGTCTGGCCTACCAGAACGGTGCGTTCTGGGCGGGGTTGCTAAACAACTGGCGACCCAATTACGTTGCGCAACCCTATACCATGTTTATCACTTATGCATTCTTACACAGCGGGATGTTGCACCTGATCACCAACCTGGTGATCCTGCAGGGGCTAGGAACGGCTGTATGGCGGCGCAGCGGTAACATTGGGTTTCTGGTGCAGTATTTCGTGGCAATTCTGGGCGGCGCACTGGTCTTTGGCCTGTTGTCAAACAGTCCGCGACCGATGGTTGGCGCGTCGGGGGGGCTGTTCGGGTTGGTTGGAGTCTGGTTGTATCTGAACATGACCGAGCGTCGTGCCAAAGGACGGCCGATTTTGCCTGTATTCGGCATGATAGCGGGGCTGGTCTTGCTGAATGCCCTGTCATGGGTTCTGCAAAGCGGTACGTTGGCATGGGAGACCCATTTGGGCGGTTTTATTGCAGGATGGGCCAGCGCCATGATTGTACAGCGCGTCAGGCG
>Ga0256840_1003970_pt1 | contig 11433 bp, 12 predicted proteins | sample 355202metaG_FD_185969 | JGI IMG/M metagenome (GOLD analysis project Ga0256840, IMG submission 185969) | Hydrothermal vent microbial communities from Mid Atlantic Ridge, Atlantic Ocean - 355-202 | ecosystem: Environmental > Aquatic > Marine > Hydrothermal vents | place: Atlantic Ocean: Mid...
TCATTCCATTGTGGGTTTACTTCTATAAGACACTTCATTGCTAAGTCGTAGTACTCTTGGAGTCCATCAACTTCAAGAATTTTTTTAAGGTTCTCCTCTAAAATTTCATGAGAGATTTTTCCTTCATTATAAAATTTTAAATAGTAAGAAGGTTCCATATAAACCTTACCACCATATATTTTTTTTGCTTTATTGACGCCATCTCTAAAAGAGAGGTGCTCAAAACCTTTTAAAGGATTGTGATGAATAAATGACCCAATAGGCCAGTAATGCGGAATATTGCTCTTAATTGCATCAAGTTTTTTTGTTATGCCCATGTGAGTATCTCCTTAATCCCATAAATACTTAATAGTACTAGTGAAACTATTATGGCAAAATGAGTAATTTTCTCTTTAAAGTTTAAATCTACATAGTGAATATTTGGGTTTATCTTACCAAATATTGACTTCTCTAGTACTCTCATAGATACGAGAAAGTTTCCAGCATAAAGTGTAATAACTATAACGAACCACAAGGCATTTGCCTCACTATTAAAAATATGTGTTATAAAAAATAGAGAGTTTGGTAGCGGTGGGTAAAGCCCTATAGTAATGAGATATACTGTAATGTGAATACCAACTAAAGGAGTTGCTAAAGTAATACCTCTAACATATAGATAGTTAGCACTTCCATAATGCTTTTCATAAAAAGAAGCAATTGCATAGATACCAAGAAGTGATACAAGAAGTGATAAACTATAAAAGGCACCATGTTCTTCAAAGAGAATGAAAAAAGGTGCATTTATAAAGATAAAGTAATACCCCAGTTTATAAAAATTTGTCGTTTGTGTTGCACGATATATAGCATATAAAGCAGTAAAAAATGAAATAACCACAAAAGAGGTCATATACTCTCTATCCGTATAAAAAGAGAGAATAACTGCACTTAGTAAAAGGAATCCACTTACTATAAAGATAGCTTTTGCACTAAATTTATCACTTTTTTCTAAAAGAATAAAATATGGTACACCACCGCAAAGAAGCAAAAATATAATATTTAAAAATACAATATTATCAGTAATCATAGTTTTCCTTTTTTAGAACTATTAAATATTTCAAAATAGTAACCTTCTTTAACAAGCAGTTTATAAAATGACCACTTGGATTTATTTGCTTTTTCTTTAGTAGCTGGTAGAGTGATGAAGTGCTGTTTGTATATAAATAGCCAACCAACAATCATTACCAGAGATAAAACAACGAGTGCACTCACTAAAGTAACATTGAGTGTTGCAGCTTTATAAAAGAGTAGAGAATCATGACCATAAAGGAAATGCTCTAGTGAAAGACCTATAAACTCATAAGTAAAGAGGACTAAAACAAAAGAAGTTACAATTCCAAAGATTGCTTTGATTGAATCAAATTTTGAAACCTTGAAAAAGGATAGAAAAAGTTGAGTTCCAGTAAGCCATGCAAAGGCTAAAATAACAATTGCAGCATTAAATTCAAAAAATTCTGGTGTAAGTAGTATTTTTATCCCAACAAATGCAACTACTGGTACAATGGTAAATAGTGCTATGAGTTTAAATGTTTTACTACTTTTAAATTTTGTGTTTTCTTCTAAAAATGTCTTATGTGAAAGACGTTCAGGAATATTTGGATCTTTTCTTGCGTACTTTATAATACTACCTGACTCTAAAAAGAGTGAAGCTTTGAAAATACCATGAACTATAAGGTGGTAGATAGCTAGACTAAAAGCACCTAAACCTATCTCCATAATCATATAACCCATTTGACCTACAGTGGAGTAACCTAGTGAGCGTTTGATGTCTGATACTACAAGCATAAGCATAGAGGCAAAGATTGCAGTAAAAAGACCAACAACAAAAGCGATGTTTAAAACCATAGGTGTAAGTATTAATAAATATGCCATTTTATTTAGTAAGATTCCTCCTACATTTACAACACCGGCATGCATAAGACCTGAAACTGGAGTAGGGGCCTCTGATGTATATGGTAGCCAGATATGAAAAGGCACTATAGCAGACTTCATCATAGCAGCTAATAGATAGAGCAAACCTACTGTAAGTACCATTGGGTCTGTAACTGGGCTTTGAGACATAACTAACCACTTTTCTTTGAGCACTAACAAATCAAAACTTCCAAAAGTTTGGTAAGTTAGTATTACTGCAAGTAGAAAAACAAAGTCTGCACCTTTATGAATATACATAGTCCATCTTGCATTCTTTACAGCAGTTTTAGAACCTACATTAAAAGATACTAGGAGATAGAGTCCAACACTCATCAATTGCCATGCTAAAGCAAGAACTATGAGGTTATTACTCATTACAAGCAAGTATATAGATGCAAATATAAAGTTTAAGAGGATAAAAAATCTTTTGTATCCTGCTTCATCCCACATGTACTTAGTCGCATACTTCCTGATTACTAAGCCAAGTATAGCTACATAAGGAACTAAAATTGCAGAGAGTTCATTATATACAAGTAGACCGTTAAAGCCTATTATTTGAGTATCGTTACTCATTACATAGTATGTACCATATAAACCAAGTATCGCAATCATACTTGAGAGTACAATACTTATCTTGGGTATTAATTCTTTTTTATTTATAAAAAATAGCAAGAATGCTATTAAAATAGGTATACCCGGTATGAGTAATGTTAATTTTTCCACTATAACTCCTGAAGTTACAAAATAAAGTATTAGACTTTTATCATTTATATTTTTAATCCAAGTTAAAAATATAAATAAAGACTGATAATAAAGCTAAAATTTAGCGATTATATCAAAAGTGTCACTGAGTAACAGATAATGATAGACTAGTGTAAAGATGTAAAGAATAACACTATTTGTAAAATAAAATATAAATTCGATATTAGTTGTTACACATTGTAGCATATGATATTTTAACTTAAAAACATCATTTATTTTATTTTGTTAAATATGTATAAAACTAATAAATATAATAGGTAAAATCTATACTAAATTAATAAAAAAATATTCTAATGAGTTAAATTAAAGAGAAATAAAAGGTTTTTTGAGTAAAGTGCTACCCGAGAAACATAAATTATAGTTCAAATACTATTGTTAACTCTTACTAACCTAAGGGTTGATGCCAATGTTTAAGTCATCATTAAGGAGTAAATAATGTATTATGTAGCAAAAGTTAACGCTGATATGTGTGCTGAGTATAAATGTAACACTTGTACTTTGTATTGTCCAGAGGCTAATACGCTGATGTTCAATAAAGATGGAAATACATCTTGGGTCGATGAAGATAGATGTAAGGGTTGTGCACTTTGTGTGTATGTATGTACTGATATGCTTGATCGTAACTGTATAACAATGGAAATGGCTGGTCACGAAGCATAGACTCAGTTAAGTTGCACACATTGTGTATATGTATAAAGTTATTAATAGCTTAGTTTAAGCTGTGATTAGAAAACTAAACTACAAAAGAAACAGACATATAGTTAATATTTAATTATAATGTAGAAAATTTTTAGGAGAACTTATGGCAAATCAAGGCCCCGCGTATTATTCACCGTATCCTACGGCATTATATGAAGGTGTAAGCACACCAGTAGAAGGTAAAGCAATTTTACTAGATAAAGAAGTAGATGAAGAAACTGCAATGAGAGAAATTGCAAAGCAAATGTTAACTAAAGAAAATGCAACAATTTTCCCTGGACCACAGGTACTATATAGCTATAGTGACGAAGCAAGAAAAAAAGCAGCTCTTATCAAAGAGATGGCAGAAGTTCTTAATGCTAAAATGATTCCAATGTATGATTACAGACCAAAGTATCCTAAAATTGATGCTGAAATTGAAATCAATCCAAATCACCCGAACTTAACAATTTGGCATAACGATATTAAAGCAGCGATTTTCATCGGTGTTCACTGTCACTATGCTAATGTGGCATTAAAAATGGTTAGATGTGAAACAGATTGTTATACAATTGCAATGTGTGCTCTTTCGGGACACGAAGATGCAATGGCAACAATTAGGGATCAACATGCTTCAGATCTTGAGCAATTTATTAAAATAGCTCGTGAAGTAAAAGCAGAACTAAAATTATAAAAAAAGGAGAACTAAATGGCATCAATTAAAGATATGACAGATACACATAACTGGTCTGGACAGAAATTAGTTACAGCAGATCACATGCTTTTCGAAGCACCACGTGAAAAGCACTTCATGACAGGTTCTGAAGTTTTAAAAGAAGCGGTTAAAAGATGTACAGTAGATGCATCAGTATCTTACCCAATTACACCACAGTCAGAAGCGGCTCACCTTATTGGTGAACTATGGGCTGAAGGTTATGTTGGTATGTACTTTAGAGGTGAAAATGAGTTCGGTGTTATGGCAGAGGTTGCAGGTTGTGCAATGGCTGGTGCTAGAACTATTACTACGACTTCAGGTCCTGGTACACTTAGAGCAATGGAAAACTTTCCACAGTGGTCTGGTACAAGAATCCCTTGTCAACTGATTTTAATGGCTCGTGGTATTAACTCACCACTTACTATTCAACCAGATAACTTAGAAGTTACATTTATGTTAGAAACTGGTTGTATGATTTGGTATGCTGAAAATGTTCAAGAGTTATTTGACATGAGTATTGCTGCATTTATCGTTGCAGAAAAGCCTGATGTACATGTGCCTATTGTTACTGTTGTTGATGGTTTCTTTGTTTCTCATACACGTGAATCTGTAATGTTACCAGCTGATGATATTGCTCTTTTCCCTTATGAGCCTTATAAAGCTCCATTACCTCCGATTGATTCTGAAACTCCTCCTGGACGTTTTTTAAGAGATCCATTTGTAATGAAATCTAACTATATTTCTTATGCAACTCATGCTTCATGGCAGTGGGAAGTTAGATCTGCAGTTGAGCGTTCACGTCGATATGCTAAGCATTTCCTTAAAGGTCTTGTTCATGTTACTGGAAGTGAAGATGCAGAAATCGCATTTGTTACTTGTGGTACTGCTTCTCATCAAGCAAAAGAAGCTGAAAGAGAATTAATGAAACACGGAATTAAATCTAAAGTTATCAAGCTTAGAACTATTAGACCATTTCCAAAAGAAGAACTTCTTAAAGAACTTGAAGGTGTTAAACACATTTTCGTACCTGAATTCAATGTTGTTGGTTGGTTAGAAAAAGAAGTGAAAACTGCTCTTCATAACAACCACACTGCAAATATTGTTGGCGGACCTAGAGTTGCTGGTGGTATGAGTTTACCTGCTGAAGCAATTCTTAAAGAAGTATTTGAACACATTAACGTAGAAGGAAAATAAGATGGCAATTGATATATACAAAATCAACCCTGAATTCCGTGACATTATGCCTAAAGAGATCATTGATCTTGAGGAAAATGCTACATGGGCTCAAAACCAAAAGAAACCACGTGGTATTAAAGAGATGCCAGATACTAAAGAGATTCTAGAAGAACACTCTTTATGTGCTGGTTGTCCAGAAGCTGCTGCTCTTAGATATGTACTTGCTGCATTACCTAAGCCAGAAGAGACTATCATTGTTAACTCAACTGGTTGTACTTCTTTGATGTTCCCACACATCGCTCTTCATACTGTTCACTCACTTTTTGGTAACCAAAATGCTGTTGCAACTGGTATCAAAAGAGTTCTTGACTGGAGATTTCCAGATATTGAGAAAGATGTTGTTGTTTTAGCTGGAGACGGTGCTACTGTTGATATCGGTCTTGACTATACACTTCAGTCTTTCTTTAGACAAGAAAATATCACTACTATCTGTTTTGATAATGAAGTTTATGCAAATACTGGTGGACAAGAATCAGGTGCAACTCCAAAAGGTCAAGTTTTTAAAATGGCACCTACTGGTAAGAAGTTCGAAAAAGTTAAAATGTGGGAATTAGCTACTACTGCTGGTTGTCACTATACTATGAACATGACTGCTTCTGCTCCTAAAGCAGTTGCTAAAGCTGTTCGTGAAGCTATTTTAGTTGCAAGAGAAATCGGACCAACATTCCTTAACATTTACACTCCTTGTATCCTTGAGATTGGACTAAGTGCAAATGAAGGTCTTGGCGAAATGAAAGATCAAGATAAAGATAGATTTGCATCTTACAAGTTTGTTTCTCCTGAAGCAGAAGAGTTCTTGAAAAAATGTAAAGAAGAAGGAAAGTTATAATGGCTAAAGATTCAATCAAAGTAAGACTTCCGGGTCTTGGTGGACAAGGTGCAGTTACTGCTGCACACATTGCTGCAACTGCGGCTGATACTGATGGTTACTTCGCTGTTTCTAATCCATTTTTTGGTGCAGAAAAGCGTATGGCTCCTTCAGAGTCTTATGCAAGAATAGGTACTGTGCCTATTTACGATAGAGGGGAAGTAATTTATCCTGATATCGTTATGATTTTCCACCCACAAGTTATTACTATGGGTAAATCATACACTATGCCTTTTTATGCTGGTATCAAAGAGAATGGTCTTGTTATTATTAACTCTGACATCGATCTTTTAACTGATGTGGATAAGAAAATACTTGCTGACTTAAATGTTAAAGTTCTTACGCATGACTTTACTAAGTTTGCAATAGATCAAGCTGGTACTGAACTTGCTACTAACATGGCAATGCTTGGTGCTTTATTTGGTGCACTTGGTACAGTTTCTAAGCCTGCTATTGAAGAGGGAATCAAAGATAGATTCCTTAAGAAATATACGGCTTCTGGTGGTACTGCTACACTCGATTCAGTTATTGAAAAGAAATTTAAGAAGAAGCAAGAGCTTATTGAGAAGAACCTCTTAACTGCATCTGCTGCTTATGATTTAACTGCTGCTTGGGCTAAAGAAGTTGGACTAGAGCCAATTCTTGAACCATCAAAGCACAACAACGGTAACGTTAAAAAGTAATTTTATGACCGTGCCTTTTGGTGCGGTTATTCATACCTCCCTCTAAAATACTCCAAAACTTTTTTTATAAACCCTTTTTCAAGTATAATTCTCAAAGAGATTATTAAACAAGTTTAATTAAAAAATATATAAGGTACTACCCATGATACAGTCATTTATTATTACAGGATTTTTAGGCGTTGGTAAAACAACTATGCTCACTAACACAGTTAAAGAACACTTTGGAGATAAAAAAGTAGCTATAGTAGTCAATGAATTTGGTGATATCGGAATTGATGGAGATATACTTAGTAATGTATATAGTGAAGTTCTTGAAATATCTGAAGGCTGTATCTGTTGTCAACTTTCCCAAGAGTTTGAGAGTGGTGTTATGGAAATAATTGGAAAGTATGATCCTGAAATTATTTTCGTAGAAACTTCTGGTGCATCTGAGCCTTTTCCTATTTTTATGTCTATGCAAAACCTTGGTGTTACAGTTGAAGGCATCATCTGTGTGGTTGATTCTAAAAACTTAGACTCTTATAAAGAAAACTCAACAGCGAAGTACCAAATAGGTGGCTCCAATATAATTGTTTTAAATAAAACTGACTTAGTTACGGACTCTGAACTTGAAGCGGTTAGAGCAGAAGTTATAGAGATGAAAGAATCACATAACATCAAAAACAACCTTACAGGTGAGACAGTTTTTAACAATTATGTTATCACTGAAGCTCAAGAGGGTCTTGTTAAAAAAGAGGTTTTTGAAGGTGTCTATAAAATTGATGAGATTATCGGTTTAGCCAAAGACTATCAACACCCTGAACATACTCAAGGTGATTCTATCACTCAACAAGTTGCTTATCTTAAAGAAGATATTAAATTTGAAGATGTTGATGCTATTTTAAATAATATTCCAAAGAGTATTTATAGAGTGAAGGGTGTTGTTAAGGTTACAGATGTTGCTAACCCAATCGTTATAAACTACTCTTTTGGTAATGTCTCTTTTGAAGAACTTGATGAATATGCTCAGCCTTCAATTATGATATTTATTGGTGAGTCTATACTTGATGATGTAAACAGACTTTGTGACACTTACTCTTACATCAACATACCAAAGTTTAAGTTGACTTCATTTTAATCATTTTTTTTATATAATAAAAAAAATAATAAGAAAAAGAGAATTTATGACACCTATACAAAGAGTATTAGAAGCAATCGATGAGATAAAAAAGGGTAATATGGTCATCATGATAGATGATGAGGATAGAGAAAATGAGGGTGACTTAGTTTATGCCGCCGCGTTTAGTACTCCTAAGCATGTTAACTTTATGGCTACACATGCCCGTGGTCTTATCTGTGTTGCGCTAAGCAAGGTAATTGCTACAAGATTAGATTTAAATCCTATGGTAAGTTCAAATACATCTTCGTATGAGACTGCGTTTACTGTTTCTGTTGATGCAAAAGATGCCCTTACTGGTATCTCTGCTGCTGAGAGAGATGATACTATCAAAATACTTGCAAATCCTATAGCAAAACCTACTGAACTTGTAAAACCAGGTCATATTTTTCCTTTAATTGCTAAAGATGGTGGTACCCTTGTTCGAACTGGACATACTGAGGGTTCTGTAGATATTTGTCGTTTAGCAGGACTGAGCGAAGCGGGTGTGATTTGTGAAATCATCAAAGAAGATGGAGAGATGGCCCGTCGTGATGATTTAGATGTTTTCGGAGAGACACATGGACTTAAAACTGTTTTTATCTCTGACATAGTTGAGTATAGACTTGCTAATGAGTCTTTGATAAATGAAACATCAGTCCAAGAGATGGAGTTCTTTGGTGTAAAAGTTAAAAAACATATATTTGCTGACCATGATGGAATAGAACATACTGCCATAGAATTTTACTCTGCTGGAAGTATTGCAAATGTACGTGTGCATAATGTTGTTCCCGATATTGACTTACTTTTAAATCAAGATAAATATAATAATCTTGTAAAATCGATAGAGTATTTAAAAATAAATAGTGGTATTTTAGTTTTTATCAACAAAACAAATCATCAAGATAATTCTGCTCCTAAAGAGTTTGGTATAGGTGCACAAATTATTAAATCTTTTGGAATTGAAAAAATGAACCTTATAACATCACTTAAATCTACTGAGTTCGTTGGTCTGAGTGGTTTTGGTTTAGAGGTAAATGAAACTATAAATATCTAAATTATGAAACTATTTTATCTCCTTCTGATACTCTCCTCTTTAAATGCTGGAGAAGTCTTGCAAACTAGAACAAAGGTGCTTATGGGTACCTTTGCTACTATAAGCCTAAGTGAATCAAATAAAGGGCTCTTTAAGGGTGCTTTTTCTGTTTTAGCTAGGGTTGACAACTCTCTCTCCTCATATAAAACAAACTCACCAATATATAAACTCAACAAGCATAAAAAAGCAGATATAAATTTGTACACTTATGAAGCACTTCTTTTGAGTCAAAAGTACTATAAAGAGAGTAGAGGCTACTTTAATATAGCTATTGGTAGCGTTACTAAAGAACTCTACCATTTTGGTGAAGATGAACGTATTCCAGAAATATGGGAATTAAACGCAAGTGACACCTCTTTTAGTACACTTATATTTAATACAAAAAGTGCAAAAATAGGGTATGGAGTAAAAATTGACTTAGGTGGATTTGGTAAAGGTTTTGGTGTAGACAGAGGAGTAGAGTACTTGCATATGAATGGTGTACAAAAGGCAAGAGTATCTCTTAGTGGTGATATTCGTTGTCTTGGGATATGTGAAATAAATATAAATAATCCTTTCTCATCAACACCACTACTTCGCTTTTCAACTAAATATCAAGAGATGGGAATTTCAACAAGCGGAAACTATAATCGTTTTGTAGGGACTTCTGCTAATAACCATCTTATAAATCCAAAGACAAAAGAGTCACAAAAAAACTTTATATCTCTGACACTTATATCGACACTTCCAAACTCTGACATAGATGCTTATGCAACGGCAGCTAGTGTTATGCCAAAAGAGTTGGCATATAAGTTTTTAAACTCTTTAGATTTAGCATATGTCGTGCTAGAGAGTGATGCAAGTTTAGTGCTAAGTGAAAATATTGACCAATATGTTAAGTGCCTGACAAGAACAAATGTTATATTCAACAAGCTTTAAAAGGTTTAGCTTCAAGGCGAACTTTTGTTAGCAATGCGAGCATTGTTGATGGAAGTTCAACGAAGAAGATGAGCCTTTTAAAGCTTGCCCTTCTGGTGAAGAGGGAAATTACAATCTGTAATGCGAAAAACCCTTAAAGCTACTAGTAGCTCCTGCGGGATTTTCGCCTCACAGCTTATAGTTTCTCTCTTCATTGAATTATGACATTTGTTCTTGTCAGGCACTTAATGTTTATAAATAGAGGCGAGTAAAAGCCAAAGAGTGTAGAGCAGAAGTAGTTCTAATAATATAAATGAGATAAGCTTTACATAGGCAAAAAAATCTAAGCCTATTATGATAAAGTAAGGACTAGAGAGTTCTAAAAAACCTACAATAAAGATAGCATAAGATAGCTTTATAAACTGTTTTGATTTTTTATATTTTGTAAAGAGTATAAAATGTAAGAGAACCATAAAAAAAAGTCCAAAGGCAAAAATATGTGGCAGTATTATTTTTAGTATTGTTAACCATGACTTCTCTACTAAAAATTTCTCTTCGTTACCAAGGTAGTATTGTAAAACAGCAGTAACAGAGAGTCCTATTTTATCTTCAAAGAGTAATAATGAACTCCCTAAAAGAAGGAGACTAAATAGTAAAAAGTATAGGACTGCGTATCTATATGCTTGTTGCAAAATTTAAGTTCCATAAAGAGTGTAGTGCCATGATAAATGCTATTATATGCCAGATAAAGAATGAAAAAATATACACACCAACTAGATTTGGAATATAGAAATAACTTATAAAAAGAGTAGTAAGTGAGAGTAGGGCACTTATCATTAATATATTTATAACAATAATAGAGTAGCGTTTAATCGAGCAGAGTCGTGCATAAACTGTACTAAGTGTTAAGAGAATCATCATTATAAAAAAGATTTGTCCATGAAGATACTCTAAGAATACTGACTTATCCATAGGGTCTATAAACTCATCTATATTTCCAAAAAGAGTCATCTTTATATCTTCACTTACAAGTCCTAGTGTCGCGTTTACAACAAAAAAATCAGCTATAAAGTAAAGTAGCATAAAAACTAAGAGACCATTAAGTAGAGGCTTCATAGCCATATCTTCTTTGAGATTTTTAATGAGAGTAAAGCGCAAGACTATTTTCCTTTAAGTAGTTCATTATACAGAGCAAATGCGATACGTGAAGCATCTGTGATACTACGAACACTCATAGTTGCCCCTGAGATACTAGGTATCTCTTTTTTAAGGTGGAGTAACTTATCTGTTGGCGTGTTATGAAACTGTGAACTCCACTTTTTTGATGGGAGATATTCATGTGTTTCATTAAAGGCAATAATTTCTATATCTTTTAGGATGTTATTTGAAATCACATAGAGTACAACAGCATTTTGT
>Ga0256840_1003971_pt1 | contig 11429 bp, 9 predicted proteins | sample 355202metaG_FD_185969 | JGI IMG/M metagenome (GOLD analysis project Ga0256840, IMG submission 185969) | Hydrothermal vent microbial communities from Mid Atlantic Ridge, Atlantic Ocean - 355-202 | ecosystem: Environmental > Aquatic > Marine > Hydrothermal vents | place: Atlantic Ocean: Mid...
ACGATTGCCCTTCGAGAAATCCATGGTCATGAAAATGTAATCGCTTCTGATATCAATGCCCCAAAAATGGGCTTTGCAGATGGGTATTTCGAACACTTGAATGTGCTAGATGCCAAGATGTTAGGAGATATTGTTGATAAACGAGGAATTACTGAGATTTACAATTTAGCAGCAATTCTTTCCGCCGTAGGGGAAATGAATCCAAAGTTTGCCTGGAAGCTAAACATGGAAGGTTTGCTAAATACCCTAGATGTTGCGAAGGAAAAGAAATTGGATAAAGTATTTTGGCCAAGTTCTATTGCTGTTTTTGGACCAAGTACACCTTCAGAAAATACACCTCAAAATACCACTATGAATCCGGATACGGTGTATGGAATTAGTAAACTTGCTGGAGAAAGGTGGTGTGAATATTATCACCAAAAGTATGGTGTAGATGTACGAAGTCTCAGGTATCCTGGACTGATTGGCTACAAAGGATTGCCTGGCGGTGGAACGACTGACTATGCCGTAGATATTTATCATAAGGCATTGGCGGGACAAAAATTCGAATGCTTTTTGAGTGAAGATACCTACTTGCCCATGATGTACATGCCTGATGCAATTAAATCAACGGTAGAATTAATGCAAGCAGATAGTAATCTCATCAAAGTGCGTTCAAGTTATAACCTGTCTGCCATGAGCTTTTCTCCAAAAGAAATAGCGGAATCAATCAAAAAGTATATTCCTGATTTTGAAATAAGTTATACGCCTGATTTTAGGCAAGCCATTGCTGACTCATGGCCCGGCTCAATTGATGATGTACAAGCGCAAGAGGATTGGGGGTGGCAACCAAATTATGACCTCGATAAAATGACAGCAGACATTCTTAAGAATCTTTCTGTTAAGTATCGAGGGATTTTGTAGAAGAATTAGTTGACAACAACTAGTCTGGCGATTTTAGTTTGATTTCCATCATTTGAGGATACAAAATAGACGCCAGGCTTGATGTGATTTGGTAGCGTGATTGTTGTTATACCACTGGAGAGTGTATTTTCATAGATAACGCTACCAAACCCATCTCTAATGATGATGTTGTTTTTTTTAATATCCGCAGTGGCACTAAACAATACGTTTAGCTTATCATAAGATTTAATGGGGTTTGGGTAAATGATAAATTTGATTACACTTACTTTAAAATCCACTGAGATTACTTTGTGATATTCAATCGACCCATCAAAATCAGTGGCCTTTAATCTGTAATATGAAATACCAGCGATTGGCGTCGTATCCACAAATGAATATTCAATAATCTCGCTGCTGTTTCCATGCCCATTAACTTCCCTTATTCCTTTAAAATTCTGACCATCTGTACATCTTTCAACAGTGAAATAGTCAAAATCTATCTCACTAGCTGTAGCCCACAGGAGTTTGATTGTATTGTCAATTATTTTTGATTTGAAGTAAAAGAGCTCGATGGGTAATGGTCCGTCTATGACTGTTATTCCTCCATCTATTGTTCCATTATTGGTAATAGTTCCCCCTACTGCGATGCTTCCCATACCTGTAATACTTGAACCATTTCCGTTTTTCAAACCCCCATCGACAGAAAATATCCCATCTATGATTACTCCATTATTATTATTTTTGTTTTCAAAACTCCCGTTTACAATAGCGGTTCCTTCGGTATTAATAATTAATTGACCACCAAATGGATTGACTCCCGTTCCTTTATCCATTCTCATGTTTCCATTTACGATTAAAGTACTACTTACTAATACGAGACCACCCTTGCTAATTCGTAGGTCTCCTGTAATAGTTAGCATACCTGCATTAATTATAATAAATCCACTACCATCTACAGTAAAATCTCCTGCAATGGTAATATCATGGTTTATTGCGATATCATCATTTGAGGCTGGCAGGCATCCACAATCAACACCACCATCGCTATATGACCAGGAGCCATCAGGTCTGCTGTATATACTAATGGCTGAAACTGAACTAACAGTCAGTAGCAAAAAAAATAGCAATATGTATATCTTTTTATAAGACATAATAGTTTAAAAAATACAATTACATCTATATATACTTCTATTTAAAAAAAGGTAACTCCCCTCTAGTATTTTTTTGGTGAAAACTATTGCAACAAAAACAATAGCCACACTAGTGCTTACTAATATGGCTATTTCTAAAATTGGAGAGATAGTTTACTCACACACTTTGTCAATAGTAGTAGTGAGTGTTAACTTCACATCAGGCCATAGGATGCTTACGCCATCTTTGCCGGTATGCAAATCCTTACATTTATCGTTGAGAGCCTTTACAGCTTCCTGTCCGTTGAAATCTCCAAGATTTATTTCACCTTCCATATTTAAAACATTTCGACTGAAATCATAAGTCATCTCCACATCATTGCCCACGCTGTTCATCATTACAAACAGTGTAACAATACCTGAATTTTCGTCCCCTGAGACCTTTTTCACCTGTCCAGAGATTTTATCGCCATTTTCCATTTTTCCGAAAAAGAATTCAAATATTTTTTTATCTCTGTCAGGGTTGTTAGAGTTGACAGAATTTGTTGCGATATCAAATTTGATGCTTTTTATTAAGTCTCTGAGACTGTTTGCAGTTGTAGAGGTGACGTTAATGGTATCAAAGGTGCCACCTACACCAATTTTTTCATTGGTTTTAAAAGCCTTCCAGGCAAAAATCGTACTTCGGTTGTCATAAGAATAGCTGCAAGTCTGTTCAGCAACGACTTCTTGCGCAGTTTCTTCAGTTGCTTCTTTTTTCTTTTTTCCACAGGAAAGGATTAAGAAAGGAATGATTAGTATTAACGGAGAGATGAATCTTTTCATGGTTAGTAATTTAGTTTTTATAAAAGTTTAAACAAAAATAACAAATAAAATGAATTCGGTATATTTGAGCCAAATATAAGATTTAAAAAATGGTAGAATTTGATAATTTAACATTGGAATTGTCAGCAGGGATACTGACAATAACCATTGATAGACCCGAAAAACTCAATGCGTTGAATCAAACAACTATAAAGGAGATTGGTGAGGCGATGGAAGAAGTGAGAGATAATGCTGGTATTCAGTCTGTTATAATCACAGGAGCTGGGGAGAAGGCCTTTGTGGCGGGGGCAGATATAAGTGAAATTGCGAGTCTGGACGAAGTATATGGTAGAAAATTTTCGGAAGCTGGACAAGAGGTTTTTGCGATGATTGAGAATTGTGATAAGCCAGTTATAGCTGCAATTTCAGGATTTGCACTTGGTGGAGGGCTGGAATTAGCCATGTCATGCCATATGAGAGTTGCGACTGAAAATGCTAAGTTTGGCTTGCCAGAATTGACATTGGGATTGATTCCCGGATTTGGAGGAACACAGCGGTTGCCCTTGCTAATTGGTAGAGGAAAGGCTTTGGAAATGATACTGACTGGTGATATGATAAAGGCAGAACGAGCACAGTCACTGGGACTAGTGAATCATGTGGCGGTAGATAAAGCAGCTGTTCTGGAGAAATCAAAGGAGATTCTTGGAAAAATAATGACAAAAGCACCATTGGCAGTGGGCAAGGCTATTCATTGTATAAATGATTCATTGGATCATGAGAAAAACGGTTTTCAAACTGAAGCCAATAGCTTTGGGAATTGTTTTAAAACGGAGGATTTTAAAGAAGGAACGGAAGCATTTCTTGCTAAACGACCTGCTGTTTTTAAAGGAGAATAGGAATTTTTGTATAATGAAAAAACTGATTTTTATTTTCCTCTTTCCCTTAATTTCTTTTGCCCAAAAAAAAGACGCAACACAAGTTTTAAATACGGCAGAGCAAGTATTTGTAATTTCAGAAGAAGTCAATTACGTTTACTCAAAACCGAAAGTGCTAGACATGTTCACAAAAATCCCAAGAAATGTGGGGCGACTAGGAAAAGAAACGGTCAAAAAAGAAAATTTAAAATGGCTTGGAATTGCAGCGGCAAGCACGTTGGCGATATTGCCATTTGATCAGAAATTGTTGGATAAGGCAGGAAAATTGGGCTCATATTTACATTTAAGTAAAGATCATGGATATGGAAAAGTAGGACCGCTACAGATCATTCCACAGAATACGGCATCAGCAATCTATTATGTAGGAAATGGAGCAACACCCATAGTTATAAGTGGTGGATTACTTACTTTCGGATTGATAAAAAATGATTATAGGGCGTTGCATACGTCTAGCGAATTGATAGAAAGTCTCATTGTAGTCGGTTTTTTCACCCAGACAATGAAAAGAATCACGGGCAGACAAAGTCCGTTTGTTGCTGAAAAGGCAGGCGGAAAATGGCAGCCCTTTCCTAGCTTTTCTTCTTATGCTAATAATACCTCAAATTATGATGCATTTCCTTCCGGACACATAGCAACACTGATGGCGACAGTCACTGTACTGGAGAAAAACTATCCTGAGAAAAAATGGATTAAACCTGTGGGCTATACATTGGTTGGAATTTTGGGTTATGAAATGATGAATAGCGAGGTGCATTGGGCGTCGGATTATCCTGTCGCGTTGCTTTTGGGCTATGCGGTGGGCAGTATTTCAGCAAATAGAAGAATAAAAAAAGTAAATCACACTAAAGCATCGAAATCAAAACATAATTTTGACACAAGACTTACCTTTTCAAACTATAATGGTGCAAATTTAATAGGTGTGAATATTTCTTTCAAATAGCAAATGAGTGCAATCAAGAAACTTGCGGGTCACACATTAATTTATGGAGTTTCGAGCATACTCGGTAGGCTCATCAATTACCTGTTGGTTTGGCTACACACAGATACTTTGAAAACAAGCGAATATGGTGTGTACATAGATATTTATGCCTATGTGGCATTTTTTGTGGTCATCTATACCTTTGGTATGGAAACTACTTTTTTTAGATTTGTCAATAAGGAAGATTCGAAATACACTTACAAAAATGCAGCTTCTGCGGTCTTTTATTTTAGCCTTACCATTTCATCATTGCTCATTTTATTTGCTGACCCTATTGCTTCGCTTTTAGGCTATCCTGGAAAATCGCAGTATATCATTTGGTTGGCAATTATTCTTTTTATCGATGCGCTGGTGGCGATTCCGTTTGCACGTTTGCGCCAAGAAAATAAACCAATGCGATTTGCTTTTTATAGACTCAGTAATATTTTCATTGTGGTATTTCTTCAAATATTTTTCCTTTGGGCATGTCCTAAAATTCATGCAGGAGAAATGCTCACAAGCCTGAAGCCATTTGTAGATAGTTTTTACAGACCTGACTATGGCGTAAGTTATATCATCATTGCCAACCTCATCGCCAATTCGTTTTATGTGTTGTTTTTGTACAAATACATTTTACAAATTGGCTTTAAGATTCACTGGGCATCTTTCAAGCCAATGTTGGTCTATGCATTGCCAATTTTAATCACTGGTCTGGCTGGTATTATCAATGAAAAACTAGATATTATTATGTTAGGTGATTATTTACCCGAAGGGTTTTACTCAGGAAAATCAAATGCCGATATTCAGGGAATTTATGGTGCTAGTGTGAAATTAAGTTTTTTGATGTTGCTGGGATTTCAAGCTTTTAGGTACGCCGCGGAGCCCTTCTTTTTTTCGAAGGCAAAAGACAAAGATGCTCCTGAGCTTTTTGCCAAAGTCATGCGGTATTTTGTTATAGTATGCGTCATTGTTTTTATTGGAGTAAGCCTGAATAAGGAGTTGATAGGAAATGTTTTGCTGAGGAGTCCTGAATTTCGGCAGGCACTCTTTATTGTACCATTTTTACTAATGGCAAAATTACTTTTTGGCATATACACTAATTTGGCAATTTGGTTTAAACTAACTGATAAGACTATTTATGGCACCTACTTTAGTGTGATTGGGGCAACAATTACCATTGTAGGAAATATGATTTTAATTCCTAAATTAGGCTATATAGCACCTGCCTATGTTGGGATTTTTACTTATTTTATCATGGCGATTATTTGCTATTATTATGGGCAGAAGCACTATCCAATTCCATATCAGATAAAAAATGCACTCACTTACATCCTTTCAGGTGTTATTTTCGTGGTTTTTGTTTCTAAAATCCACGTTGATAGAGAATGGCAAGACTATGGCATTAAACTATTTGCCACCTTTTTGTACATAGTTATTGTCTATGTAATGGAAAAGAAGAATTTAAACGCCAAAACTGTATAATTTTGTTAATTTTGCAGGATTATTAATTTATAAAAGAGCAGCATGAAGATAATTATTCCGATGGCGGGGAGAGGAACAAGAATGAGACCTCACACATTGACTATTCCTAAACCATTATTGCCAATTGCTGGCAAGCCAATTGTACAACGACTTGTGGAGGATTTAGTGAAAGTAGCAGGAGAGGAAGTGACAGAAATTGGGTTCATTATCAAAGAAGACTTTGGTCAGGAAGTAGAAGAAACGCTAAATAAAATCGCAACATCGGTAGGAGCAAAAGGAAACATTTACTATCAGGGAGAGGCATTAGGAACGGCACATGCAGCCTTATGCGCAAAAGAGATGATGTCTGGTAAAATGATTTTAGCATTTGCTGATACTTTGTTCAAAGCAGATTTTGAACTAGACACCGAAAAGGATGGCATTGTATGGGTGCAGAAAGTGGAAGATCCATCTGCCTTTGGCGTTATAAAAATGAATGAAGCCGATGAGATTGAAGCATTTGTTGAAAAACCGGATAGGTTTATTTCAGATTTAGCCATTATTGGAATCTATTATTTCAAAGATGGTGCATTTTTGAGAAGTGAAATGGAGTACTTGATAGAAAATAATATCAAGGACAAAGGAGAGTTTCAAGTAACGAGTGCTCTGGATAGTATGAATACAAAAGGAACAAAGTTTATTCCGGGAAGAGTGACTGAGTGGTTAGATTGTGGGAATAAGGATGTGACGATAAATACTAACAAACGGTACTTGGAGTTTATCAAAGATGAAGATTTGATAGCAAAAAGTGCTGAAATAAACAATGCAATTGTCATTCAACCTTCGTATATTGGAGAAAATGTTAAACTGGAGAACTCTGTGGTCGGTCCACACGTTTCAATAGGAGACAATACGATTATTAAAAATTCTAGGGTGAGTAATTCGCTCATTCAGGAAAATGCTATGATTGAAAATTTAATAATTGACAATTCGATGGTTGGAAATTTTACTTCATATACAGGCAAACCAAAAGACCTAAGTGTTGGTGATTACAACAATATCAAAGAATAAATGAGGCATCAAATAAAATACGTCCTTCTAATTTTTTCACTGCTTTCTTTCAGTGTAAATCTGCTTGCGCAAAAAAAGAAAAAAGCAGATATCGTAAAAGAGAGGAGAGAGATCAGTGCTCAGAAAAATTTCATTGAAGGAGAGAAACACTTTCTGTTAGAAAATTACACCAAAGCACTAGGCTATTTTATCCATGCACTGGAGAATAGCCCAAATAATTCTGGAATCCTTTACAAAGTTGGAGAAACATATTTGAAAATCAATGAATTCAATAAGGCCGAAGCGTATGCGCAGAAGGCTTTGATTTTAAGCCCTAAAAATAAGTACTATTATTTATTAGTATCTCAAATCTATAAGACGCAGCTCAGGTTTCAGGAAGCCGCTATTGTATATGAAAATTTGCTGCGTACGCTGCCAAAAGAAAAAGAGTACTTGTTTGACCTGGCAGCACTATACTTATACGATAACCAGTTAGAAAAGGGATTGGAAGTCTATGATAGGGCTGAAAAACATTTCGGAAAATCTCCTGAGATTGCTTTTGCGAAGCAGCAAATATATTTAAGACAAAACAAACTGGACGAGGCGATCAAAGAAGGGGAGAAGTTGGTGGAAATTTTCCCGTCGGAGGAAAAATATGTCATCAGTTTGGCTAGATTATTAGCATCTAACAATAGATTAGAAGAGTCAAAAAAAATATTAGAATCCTTGGTCCAAAATTCCCCAAATTCGGTGGAAGGAAGATTGCTGCTATCTGATGTTTATAGTAAAACTGACCAACCTGAAAAATCGAAGGAAAATCTGGAAATCATCTTTGGTGATACAAGTCTGGATATCAATGCTAAAATCGAATTATTGGCAGGTTTTATGAGCCAATTGCCAAATAGTGAGGTGGAAATTTTCACCCAAAGACTAGCAACTAAAATGGTGGAGGCGCATCCGGATGACGCCAATAGCTATGTGATGTTTGGCGATATTCTACTAAAGTCTGGCAAGAGAAAGGAAGCGTTAGAAAAATATGTAAGGGCGGTGAGTATCGATGATTCTAGCTTTAATGTTTGGCTGAATATTTTTCAAATAGAAATGGAGCAAGGGCAAACGGATAGTTTACTAACCCACAGTGAAAAGGCACTCGAATTATTTCCAAACCAAGCAATTATTTATTTTTATAATGGCATGGCGAAGATGAATAAGAAGCAATATGAAGAGGCAGTTGGAATGTTGACATATGGCAAGAAACTTTCGGGTAGTGATGAAAACCTAAAAAGTGTGTTCAATAGTCAACTTGGGGAAGCGTTCAATGCGATTAAGGCATATGAAAAGTCAGACGTGGCATTTGAAGCAGCATTGAAATACAACCCAAAAAATTATGCGATATTGAATAATTATAGTTACTACTTATCGCTGAGAAAAGAAAAGCTCAAGCTGGCAAAAAAAATGGCTGCTAGAGTGGTGAAAGACAATCCGAATAATGCCACGTATTTAGATACCTATGCGTGGGTACTATATGTAATGGCTGAATATAAGGACGCCAAAAAACACCTGGAAAGAGCAATAAAAAATAATGGTGCAAATGGTACAATCATTGAACATTATGGCGATGTATTATTTAAATTAGGGGATGTTGACAAGGCGGTGAGGCAATGGGAAAAAGCAAAAAGTTTGATTGGAAATTCAGAATTTATTGATAAAAAAATAGCGCACCGAAAACTTTATGAATAGAAGAATCACGTTATTACTCATTTTGCTTATTTCTTTTTCCTATTCATGCCAAAGGAAAAATAGAGCAAGCTCTTCCCTCATTAAAAAAAGCAAATTAGAAATCCAACAGTTTGATTTTAGCTACCTGAAAGCCAAAGCTAAAATAGGGTATTTGGAAGATAATGAAAGACAAAATGCCAAAGCCAATTTTAGAATAAAGAAAGATAGCCTGATATGGGTACAGCTAACGGGAGCAGGCGGAATTGAAGGAGGGAGATGCCTAATCACCAAAGATTCATTGGTTTATGTAGATAGAATTAATAAGGTATATCATTATTTCGATTATGCGGAATTGAGTAAAAAGTATAAATTTGAAATATCCTATGATATTTTGCAAGCCATTATACTTGGCGATATGCCTTACCAAAGGGTAAAAAGAAATAGAACATCAAGACAAGATGACTATTTTTTGATAAAACAAAAAGACGATATAAACACGATTGATAATTATATAGGAAGGAAAACTCAAAAACTAGAAAAATTAGAAATTGAACAAATAGCGACTAGAAATAGCTTAAATGTAACGTATTCTAATTTTAATTTAGTCAATGAAATGTTGTTTTCGTTTGAAGGAAAAACAACACTCAAATATAATACTGGAAATAAAACATTATTTACCGAATTCAGCGTTAATTTTACAAAAGTTGAAATACCTGATAAACCACTGAAGTTTTCTTTTACGATTCCGCAGAAGTATGAAAAGAAATAAGTTTCTGACAATTCTATTTTGTTTTATCATCATATTCTTGATGACTAACGAATCTGGATTTGCTCAAAATAGGAGTAGAAAAAAATTAGAAAAACAAAAAACAGAAACGCTCAAAAAAATAAAGCAAGCCGAGAAAATCCTAAAGGAAACGGAAAAAAAGAAGAAAGTAAATTTGGGGCAATTGAGTGCATTGAATAACCTCATAACCTCTCGGAATAGCCTCATTACGGATTTGCAATCCGAGTTGAAATTGTTTGATGAGGAGTTGGCTGAGCTGACAGATTTTCAGAATGTAATGACCAATGATTTGGAGCATTTGAAAAAAGAATACGCTGCGATGCTCTATACGTCGTCTAAAACTGCTAATAGTTATAATAAGTTACTCTTTCTATTTTCCGCTAATACGTTTAACCAATTTTTTCGACGATTCAAATATCTAGAGCAATACGGAGAAGCAAGAATTAATCAGGTCAAACAAATTAAGATTGTTAAGGATGAGTTGGAGAAAAAGAAGCAAGAGGTAAAGGAAAAACGTGAGGAGAAAAATGATATATTAACATTGCAATTAGAGGAGAACAAGAAATTAACTGGGCTTAAAACAAAGCACCATAACGTACTTGGCACATTAAAGAGTAAAGAAAAAGAGCTGAAGCGAGAATTGGCGGTTCAAAGAAAATCATCAAAAAAATTAGATAAGATGATTGCTGATATTGTGCGAGCAGAGATAGCAAAAGCGAATAGGGGCAACGAGGATGTCTCTATTGCTTCAAGTTCATTTGTAGGTAGCAAATCTAGAATGTTATGGCCAGTGCCGGGTTTTATCTCTAGTAAATTTGGAAAGCATGCCCATAGAACACTAAAAGGAATTTACGTGGATAACTATGGTGTGGGCATACAAACGAATAAAGATCAAAAGGTAAAATCAGTGTATGATGGAAAAGTGTTGAGAGTGGCACTAGTTCCTGGCAGTGGAACTGCGGTTATTGTAAAACACGGTCAATATTTCACGGTGTATTCTAAAATGAAGAATGTTAAAGTGAAAACGGGACAAACCATCAAGCGTGGAGAAATTATTGGAGAAGTATATACCGACAATTCGGGTGTCAGCGAACTGGAATTTCAAGTATGGAAAAATAGTGTAAAGCTTAATCCTGAGGTTTGGTTGAAGAAGGGGTAGTTTAGTCAGATAAATCTTTTCCTGAGTATTTTTTAGAGCTTTGGCACTGTGGATTGACTCACATTTTGTGCTTCTATAACAGTAATGAAAATCCCGAATCTTTGCTTTTGTATTTTTCAATTTCATTCTTGTAGAATTTGATTTGCTGGTTACAAATGAATGTTCTAAATATGGAAATATCTTCTTTCTCTTCGGTAAGGTTTAATGCATCAATATACTCAGCCCTGTCTTCTGTGAAAATTTTTATTAAGGGTTCATTGTGATATAGCTGGATATAATTCATCATCAGCCTTGAAGTTCTTCCGTTTCCGTCACCAAAGGGATGGATAGAAACTAAATTATAGTGCATATCAGCAGATAGTTGTAGAACATCATTTCCTTTAACAGCTGATATTCTAGCATTAATATTTTGCAATAGTTCCGTTAGTAATTTTTCTACTTTTTGAAAATTGGGGAAGTATTTGTTATCAACAAATACTTGGGCTAATCTGATGTCTCCTTTTGTTGTATCAAAATTTCCTGAAATAGTATTAACAGCCCCCCC
>Ga0256840_1003972_pt1 | contig 11429 bp, 15 predicted proteins | sample 355202metaG_FD_185969 | JGI IMG/M metagenome (GOLD analysis project Ga0256840, IMG submission 185969) | Hydrothermal vent microbial communities from Mid Atlantic Ridge, Atlantic Ocean - 355-202 | ecosystem: Environmental > Aquatic > Marine > Hydrothermal vents | place: Atlantic Ocean: Mid...
GGCATTACAACTTGACGATTGGGAAACCGTAGCGAAGCGTTTAGAAGCTGTAAACACAGAGTTTATTATAGCCCCTGTTGGACGGTTTATAGGTAAAGCGGGAGAACAATACACTATGTTTTTTACTGACCCATCAGGTAACCCTATAGAGATAAAAGGGTTTAAGAGTTTAGATATGGTTTTTGATAGCTAGTATATGCTAGTATAAAATAGTAAAATAGCATAAAAGGAACGATATATGAAAGCACTTAGCATCATAGTAATGGCTTTACTCACATTTACACCTATAGCACAAGCAGGAGATAATATGAACATGTTTTACACCTACAAAGCAAGCGACATTCAAGGTAAAGAACATAGCATGTCTGAGTACAAAGGCAAGGTAGTTTTAGTAGTCAATGTAGCCAGTAAGTGTGGCTTTACGCCACAGTACGAAGGACTACAAAAACTGTATGAAAAGTATGAAAAAGATGGTCTAGTAATACTAGGTTTTCCTTCCAATCAATTTAGAGAGCAAGAACCAGGTACAAACAAAGAGATACAAAACTTCTGTAAAGTAAACTATGGTGTTACTTTTCCACTCTTTGAGAAGATAGATGTCAATGGAGATGCTACGCACCCATTGTATGTGTTTCTTAAAAAAGAAGCCACAGGGTTTTTAGGTTCTGAGAGTATCAAATGGAACTTTACGAAGTTTCTTGTAGATGCGAAAGGGAATGTACTGAAGCGTTATGGGTCTTCTACGAAGCCTGCGAGTATAGAGGATGATGTGAAGGCACTGCTTGAGCTAAAAAACTAAATGAAACAACTGCTCAGTCAAAGCACATGGCAAAAATCTCTTGCTAATGAATGGTCAAAACCCTACATGCAAGAACTAGAAGCATTTTTAGGCCAAGAAGAGAAAGAGGGTAAAAAACTACTGCCACCTAAGCATCTATGGTTTGAAGCTTTAAATGCCACGCCACTAAACGAGGTAAAGGTTCTCATACTAGGGCAAGACCCATACCCCACTGTAGGACATGCACATGGCTTGTGCTTTTCTGTGCTAGATGCTGTGAAACCTTTGCCTAAGTCACTACAAAACATCAACAAAGAACTGTACGCTGACTGCGAAGTAGATAACTCTCATACGGGTAACTTACTCCCCTGGGCAAAGCAGGGCGTACTGCTGCTCAATGCTGTACTCACAGTAGAAGCAGGCAATGCTAATGCACACAAAGACAAAGGCTGGGAGAAGTTTACAGATAAGGTCATAGAGCTAGTGAGTGCTGAGTGCGAGCATGTAGTCTTTGTACTTTGGGGTGCATATGCTCAGAAGAAGGCCGTACTTATAGATGCGTCTAAGCACCTAGTCATCAAAGACCCACATCCATCACCACTTTCTGCCTATAGAGGTTTTTGGGGTTCTAAACCTTTTTCTAAAATCAATGACTATTTAGAAGAGAAGGGTAAGGATCCCATAGTATGGAAAATAGAGGATAACAAATCTTTGTTTTAATCTTTTCTTGAGTTAAATATATCAAGTGCAGGGTCATAGACCTCTGTTTGTACAGAAAAAAGTCCTAAAAGTGTGTGAAAAAGGTTGTCATGTGTATATCTTTTACTTGTATCTATCTTGTTAATATCCAAGGTACTTTTGAAATGCTCATTCATCCAGATAAATGCAGGGATATGTATTTGAGCTTGAGGAGCCATAAAGTAGGGTAAACCATGTAAGTATATACCTTTTTCACCTAGACTTTGCCCGTGGTCACTCATATATACCATGCCTGCTTGATGTGTTTTATCAAACCCTTTTAAGACTTGTATGGTTTTAGCTAAAAAATCATCAGTATACAAGATAGTATTATCGTAGGCGTTACTTATTTCTTCTTGTGTACATGCTTCGAGTTGGTTTGTTTTACATACGGGTGTAAATTTTTCAAAGGCTTTTGTATAACGTTTATAGTACGCTGGACCATGACTACCCATCTGATGTAAAACAATCAGTACATCTTTCCCATCTTGCTTCTTTATATAGCTATTTAAGTCTCCAAGCATACCTATATCTCTACATTCACCTTCTATGCAGGCTTTATTGTAAAAATTATTTTTATAGTATTGAAAGGGAACACGTAAGGCAACAGCTTTGGAATCAGAATTATTTTCTCTCCATAAAATAGATATATCATTTGTATGCTCTAATATATCTAAGACATTTTCAGTATCTCTACCCTTTTTATAGCTAAAGTCAGACTTCTTATAGTATGAAAACATACAAGGTACAGAAACAGCGGTAGAGGTACCACAAGAATAGACATTTGAAAAATTTAAGATATCTTCTTTCATAAGTTGTGGTGTGGTTTCTCTTTTGTAGCCGTTAAAAGAAAAATGGTCTGCTCTTGCTGCTTCACCCACAACTAAAATAACAACTTTAGGTAGTGCATTTTTATCTTTAACAACTTTTGCATCTCTACCTAGGGGTTTTATGGTTACGGGTCCAGCGGTGAGTGTGGCGTTTATATAATACCCTACAGAGTATATCCAGTAGGTAGGGTTAGTAGTATAACGTAAAGGTTTATGCTCTCGTACAAAAGAGGAGTATTGTTTAAAGAAAATAAAGACAGTAGCACCCATAATCACAGCTAAGAGCAATAAATATTTGACTTTTTTAATCTGCTCAATCTTAAAAGTTGCATACGCAACAGGTATTCTGTAGACAAGGTAGGCAGGGATTAATCCTAAAAATATAAAGTATAGTACTTGTTTCAAGGAAAATAAATCTGTAGCTTCATCAATATTTGTTTCCATCATGTTTCTTATCATACTATCGTCAATAACAACATTGTAAATATTCATAAAATATGCAGCCATAGAACTCACAAGTAAAATAACAATAAGCATAGGTTTTGTTGTCCATCTTGTGGCAAATACGGTGATAACAAATGCTGTTAACGTCACTAAAATAATAGCTGTAGAAATAAGAAAAGGTAAATTACTTTCAACGAGTGGATAGACTTTAAACACATTATGATAAAAAGTATAATTATAAAATAGTGTTAAAAAGAGCGACACCCATAATATAAGTCTAGTTTGTGTTAAATGTTTGATACGTAACCCTTAGAAAATTATGAAAATAAGTATATCGAAAAAATCTTGATATACTATGGTAAAAGGCATACAAATGCGTTGTTATACCTGTTCTAAATTTAGTGTAACAATTCTTTGTGAACTTTGTGTGAAACGTCTTTTTAAAGTGACTATGTCCACACGTACCATAGGGACGTTAGATGTCATAAGTTTTTACAAATACACTACCATAGAGTCCCTTTTACTCTCAAAACACAAGCCTGAAGGTTACCGTATATACAAAGCGTTGGCAACTATGACAGTAAAACCATTTATAGATGAGTTTTTGGAAGCAGATGAAAGAGTCATTTACATCGTGGGTGTAGATGAGTATGTTAGGAGTGGCTATGCTCATGTTGCCTTACTCACGCATGCGATGCAAAGGAAAAATGCCATTACACAACACGCTTCACTCATGGCACAAAACAGGGTAAACTATTCGGGGAAAGATTTACAGTTTAGGTTGAACAATCCTAGAAACTTTAGCTACAGTGGAAAAAGAAACATAGATGTTATTTTAGTTGATGACATCATCACCACAGGCATTACCCTACAAGAAGCACAAAAAGTACTCATGCAGCATGGGGTCAATGTATTGTTTGCACTTACATTAGCAGATGTAGATGAATAGTTAAGATTTCTTCTTCATTTTTCTAACGGGTTCTATACTTTTTTTCTTCCAGCGTACAGTGACTTTTCTCTTTCCCCAACGTCTAGCTTTTTTGAGATTTGTACCCATGTAGATGTCAATTTTCTTTTTCCATCGTTTGTTCATTTTGTCTAGGACTTTATATCTACCATGAAGACCATCTATAGTGACATAAGTACCATTTGTAAGTCCTCTATCTAACAAATCTCGTGATACAGCTATGGACTTTACACTAGGTTTAAGTCTATTGTTCCATGCTGCTAAAAAAGGTGTTTTGTCTGTTTGACTTTTATGTGAAGTGTAGGCTGTTGCAGTGACTACAAGTTCAAACTCTTTTTTTTCTATAATAAATTTTTGTGGTGGACTTTTTTTTAACGTGATTTGCTTTGGGAAAATACTACATCCAGATAATAACAGTAAGGTAAATATTGAGAGAATGTAAAGATATATTTTATGCATGAGACAACTTATGTATTTATAATTTCACAATTATAGTCAAAATCAATTAATTATGGGAGATAAGACGTCATTAAATACTATAAAATACACATTGTGTGTAATAATAGTTTAAGTTAAGATGTGTATAGTGTGTAATAAAACATAAAGGATTTTAAATGACTTATATTGCATTTGTACATAAAGAAGATGATATTTATATTGCGACGATTCCAGATTTGGATTATTTATCTGCCAAAGGATATAGATTTGAAGACGCTGTGGCACATGTCATCGCCAAAGCAGAGCTACATTGCGAAGCACTTGATAAGCTACCGACAGCCACAGAGTATGAAGAGCTACTTAAAACTGCCAAGGTACATAAAGACGATATCCCACAGATTGTGGGACTTAAAGTAGAAAAAAATGTACGCATTAACTTGATGTTGCCAAAAGATATTTTGGAGTTAGCAGACAAACGTGCCAAAGAAGATTTTGCAGGCAACAGAAGTGCCTATGTACAGTCACTCATACGCCAAGATACAAATCATTCAATTTAGGGCTTTATAAAAGCCCTAATAGTGACACAAGTAGGACTGGTGGTGTAATAACCAGTCCTACCTTCATGTACTCTCCCCAGCCTATTTTTACACCTTTTTGTGCTAAGACATGTAACCAAAGTAGGGTAGCGAGTGAGCCTATAGGGGTCATTTTAGGTCCTAAGTTTGAGCCTAGTATATTTGCGTAGACGAGTGCTTCATTGCCCACATATCCAACTTTGTCTATGGCAATGTCCATTATCATAATGGTCGGCATGTTGTTCATAATAGACGAGATGATACCAGAGAGAAAACCTGTACCTATGATGGCTACAGCGTGACCTTGAGACTGAAGTGCGACTATCCACGAGGCTATGACATCAGTAAGTCCTGCATTTTTAAGTCCATACACCACTACATAAAGCCCTATAGAGAACCATACCACTTGCCACGGGGCTTCTTTAATGGTTTTTATGGGTTGTACGGCTTTGTGGTAGTTGGCAATGGCTAAAAATACCAAAGCACCACCCAAAGCAAACACAGAGATAGGTAAATCATAATAGTCTCCTATAAAGTACCCCACCATCAGTAAAGCCAAAAACCACCACGAAAGTTTGAACATCGTATGGTTCTTGATGACAGAAGAAGCTTCAGGAAGTTGTGTGACATCTACTGTGAGTGGGATGTCTTTTCTAAAGTATATCCACAAGATGACGATGGAAGCGAAGATGCTTAGTAAGTTTGGTAAAAACATATTTTTAGCATATTCTACAAAACCTATGTCAAAGTAGCCAGCGGTGACGATGTTGGTGAGGTTTGAGATGACCAATGGGTTAGAGGCTGCATCGCCTATGAAACCACCTGCCATCAAAAAGGCAAAGATGGCTAAAGGTTTCATCTTGAGGTACTTCATTTTTGCAAGTAAGATAGGTGTGAGTATGAGTGCTGCACCATCGTTGGCAAAAAAGGCTGCTACTAACGCACCTAGTAGTAAGATGTAGACAAACATCTTGTTGCCAGAACCTCCTGAGAGTTTTGCCATTTTTATGGCTGCCCACTCGAAAAAACCTATCTCATCTAACACCATAGAAAGTATGATGATACCTATAAAGGCAAGCGTGGCATCCCAAACGATGTCTATCACCGTGTAGACATCTTGAAAACTTACTACACCAACGATGAGTGCAAGTATTGCACCGATGACCGCAGTTGTACCTATCTGAAGCCCTTTAGGTTGCCAGATGACAAAGGAGAGGGTGAGTAGGAAAAGACTAGAGGCTAACAGCATGTGTCGTCGTTTATGACTTTTGAACGAGCTAAGGCTGCTTCTATCTCTTCTTTGCTAACATCACCCGTAAGGTTTAGGTTTACTTCACCATCTTTACCACTTACTTCCATGTTGGTTATCTTCTCTTTGGTTTCTTCTGACATGCACTCACACTGTCCTGTAGCACAGTTTTCTACCATTTTTACAATGTTTTGTTTTTGGACTTCACCTGTGAAAGAGATTTTCACACCTTCGCCTGTTTTAAATACGTTCTTATTCATAATAATTCCTTTGTAATTTTGGGTAATAAAATTTCTCTTATCTCTTTTAACGTCTCTTCAAAAGCCTCATACCCTTTACCGTCAGGATCTTCAAAACTCACGTGCATTTTAGGCACAGGTTTTGGAAACATAGGGCAGGTTTCATGGGCATGGTCACAGACAGTGACTACTAGGTCGTAGTCGTGGTCTATGACACTCTCTAAGGTTTTAGAATGATAGCTATCTTTCCAAATACCTTCAGTTGTTAAAAGTTTTTTAGCATTAGGATTAACCTTCCCAGATGCTTTGACACCAGAACTTTCAGCACTGATACCATCTAACTCAGCATTGATAAGTGCTTCAGCGATGATACTTCTGCATGAGTTTCCTGTGCAGAGGATGAGGACTTTTTTCATGAAATTCCTTTTTGTTGATGAGGAAGTATAGCAGAATAGTTTTTATATATCAAGATATATTGATGTATATTATTTATTTTTTGCATGAATTTGTAAACTCTGGCACCACCATATCCAAATAAGAAACCTCCTTCAAAATATCTTGACGAAACTTGTCAAGAGGGGAGCGTATGGAGTAGTATGCCCAGCGTCCTTTGCGTTCTACACGTAAAAAACCTGCTTCTTTGAGTATCTTGAGGTGGCGAGAGATGCGAGACTGTATCATACCAAAGGCTGACTCTATGTCACAGACACATACTGCACCGTTGATGTCTATGAAGCGTAGTATGCTTAGGCGTGTTTCGTCGTTTAAAGCACCGATGGTTTTTAAAAATGTTTGCATAAATGAAGTATAACATATCTAGGGTGTGATTGCTATCACAGCAATGAAAATATGCTAAAATACAACAAAGGAGCCACTATGTTTTCTCTCAAACCCAAAGAAGATACCTGTACCACAGGATGTTGCACGCCTCAACACAAAGGCAAAGAGGCTTGTCCACTTTGTGGTGTGCTTGCCAAAGGTGTGTTGGCTAAGACGGTGGAGCATATGTTGGCACCCAAAGCTAAGTTACGCTTGTCATGTTTGGAAGGATTTTACTATTGTACAACACCAACTTGTGAAGTGGTCTATTTTAGAGATGCAGAGATACTCACACAAAAAGAGCTAGAAGTGACAGTAGGACTCAAAGAGGGTACGGTACCTGCAACTGTCTGCTACTGTTTTGACTGGACAAAAGAGAAGATACAAGCCGAACTTGATGCCACAGGTAACACAACTGCTTTAGAAGACATCAAAGCCAAGATGGAAAACCCTGGGTGTTCCTGTGAGATACTGAATCCTAGTGGAGGATGTTGTTTGGGTGATGTAGGGAAAGTGATTAAAGCGTTAAAAGGTGAATTTTAAAACGCATCATCCACTATCTGACACAGTGTATGTCCAAATAGTATGTGCATCTCTTGGATGCGTGGGGTGTCATCTGAGGGTACTACTAGGTTTACGTCGCAGAGTTCGTTCATTTTCCCTCCGTCACGTCCTGAGAGTCCAAGTGTGGTACATCCTAGTGCTTTTGCTGTACTAAGAGCGGAGATGATGTTGTCTGAGTTTCCAGAAGTGGAGATGCCTATGAGCAGGTCACCTTTGTTTACTAAGGCTTCCACTTGACGGTCAAATACTTTGGCGTAGCCGTAGTCGTTACTTATAGCTGTGAGTGCTGATGTGTCAGTAGTAAGGGCTATGGCAGGTAGGCCACGGCGTTCAGACTTGTAACGTCCTGTAAGTTCTGCTGCGATGTGCTGTGCGTCTGCTGCAGAGCCACCGTTACCACAAAGCAGTACTTTGTTTCCATTTTTTAGTGTTCTTACTACAAGGTTTGCAGCATCTTCTAGCGATGCTTCCATACTCCCCATGACAGACTGTATGGTTTCTAAATGGGCTTCAAACTCTTTGGCTATGGTTTTGTTAACAGGCGTCATTTTGTATCCGTTCTATGGTTTTTGTGGTGCTTTTACCCTCTACAAACTCTACTAAGCGAAGTTCGTCTGCTATGTCTTGACCTACTACTTCTTTGCCTGCATAGTCACCACCTTTTACCAAGATGTGTGGCTGAACTGCCTCTATGAGGGCTAAAGGTGTGTCATCGTAAAACTTCACCACGTAGTCTACAGCTTCCAAAGAAGCCAAGATGTAGGCTCGGTCGTCTTCAGTGTTTACAGGACGGCTTTCACCTTTGAGTCTGCGTACACCCTCATCTGAGTTGAGTCCCAAGATAAGTACATCACCATAACTTTTAGCCTCTTCTAAGTACTTGACATGTCCTACATGCAAGATGTCAAAACAGCCGTTAGTAAAGACTACTTTTTTGCCACGTTTTTTAAGTTCGCTACTTAGTAGGGCTATCTCTTCTAGGGTTTTTATGTGTGAGTTTGAAGTAGACTTATTTAAACTAGACTCGTACTCTATGATTTCATCTAGGGTTGCAGTAGCAGAGCCTATCTTACCTACGACCACACCTGCTGCTAGGTTAGAAAATTTCACAGATTCGTCTATGTCAAAACCTGAGGCTAGGGCAAAACCAAGTGAAGCGATGACCGTATCGCCCGCACCTGTGACATCAAAGACTTCACGGGCAACGGTAGGGTGCTTACGTAGGGTATTATCATACACGGCTATGCCTTCTTCACTAAGTGTGATGAGTGAGAGGTCAAGCTGGCACAGTTCTTTTATCTTCATGATGGCTGTTTGTAGGCTTGTGTCATCTACGATGTCTACCCCTGAAGCCCCTATGGCTTCTTTTTTATTAGGTGTAAGCAGAGTAGCACCTTTGTATTTACTAAAGTCTGAACCTTTTGGGTCTATGAGTATTTGCTTAGCGTCTTGCTTGCAAAGTGCTATGAGAGACTGCGTGAGTGTAGGTGTAAGCACACCTTTGCCATAGTCAGAGAGTATCACCAAATCATAGTCTTTTAACTGTGCTTTAAACCTTGCCACTATCTGTGCTTCTTGCTCTTCTTCTATGGGTTTTGTGGTTTCTTTGTCGTAGCGTAACACTTGCTGTTGGGAGGCGATGATACGGCTTTTTTTAGAGGTGCTACGATTTACTTGTACTATGAGTCCATCGCTAGAGACGTCTGCATCAAAGAGGAGTTGTTTGAGTTCTCTTGCATTTTCATCATCACCTATGACAGAGAGGACTTCTACTTTTGCCCCTAGGTCTATGAGATTATGTATGACATTACCAGCACCTCCTAGCACAGAAGTCTCTTTTTCCACAGAGACTATCTGCACGGGAGCTTCAGGAGAGATGCGTTCACACGTACCCCACAAGTAGTGGTCTATCATCAAGTCACCGACTACTAAAATGCTGGGTTGTTTGTCTTTGAGTGCTATCATGCCACTTTTTTCCTTGTTGGTTATGCTAAATTAAAGATTATTATAACTATATTTAGATGATAAGTACTAATCTACTTTGTTTCTATACCAAACTTTACGTAATTTCTTGTCTACATGAAAGAGTGTATCTTCCCAACTATAAGTCTCTTTAGCTTCTTTGAGGGGTGTCAGGTTTTTGATGAAGTTGGCTTCATCTTCTTCTTTGTAGTGGAAACTACCGTAAAAGACATTTGTGTCTAAGTTGTGTTTTTCTACTATGTCATAGGCAGAGTTTGGGATGATGCTTGGCACCCATCCTCTTTCTATGGCTGCATCTGCTTTTACAGCTTGTACATTTTTGTAGCTAGTACTGTAGTTATCACTAAAATAACTTAGCATTAGGAGTGCAGTGATAATACTGATTAATACAGATAAATAAAGAAGAAACTTTTTCATACTAAAATTATCTACCTCGGTAAAAAAGTAAAAACACACCCAAAGAAAGTGCGGACACCATGATGATAGAGGCCCCAGAGGTCAAGTTATAAGCATATGACATCCACAAGCCTACAAGTGTAAAGAGCGTAGCGATGGCACCAGAGAGGAACATCATCGTAAAGAGTGAAGCAGAGAGTTTTTCTGCGATGTACACAGGGATAGTAAGCATGGCTATAACCAAGATGAGTCCCACAACTTTGATGGCTATAACCACCGTAAGAGCAGAGAGTATGAGTATCAGCGTGTAAAAGAAACGCACATTGACACCACGTAGTCCTGCATACTCAGAGTCATAAGAGACAGCTAAGATGTCACGGTAACGCAATGTCACAACAGCTAAGATGACAGCCAATAAAACAGCCATAAAGTACAAGTCTTCCGTACTCACAGCCAAGATAGACCCAAAAAGGTAGCTCATAAGGTCTACGTTGTACCCAGGTGTGAGGTCTACAAATATCACCCCAATAGCCATACCAACAGCCCAAATAAGCCCTATAAAGGTGTCCATACGGTGACGCTTTTTAAGTGTAAGGGCAGCTATGAGAAGAGCAGCACCCACTGCAAACAGTGAAGCACCCAGAAAGATAGGCAGTCCGAAGTACACAGCAAGCCCTATGCCACCATAAGAAGTATGGGCGATGCCCCCTGCTAAAAATACCATACGGTTTACCACGATAAGCGAGCCTATGATACCCGCTGCAAAACTGACAAGTATCCCTGCGAGCAGGGCGTGTTGCATAAAGTTAAATTGTAAGGCTTCTATCATGGTTTTAAACTCCATTTTGGTTTTTCATCTTCACAGGTGTCACAGTTTTCAGCTCCTAGCATCTGTAAGAGTTCTATCTCACAGAAGTGTCCGTCATTGCCATGGGTATGGAAGGTAGAGTGCTTGTCTGAGATGTCATGGTAGGAGAGTGTTTTGTTGATGTGTGCTGCTTTGTTTGCATATTCGAGTATGACAGAAATGTCATGACTTACCACTATGATGGTGATATGTGCATTTAGCACCTTTAAAAGATCATATATCTCACGTTGTCCTGTGATGTCTATGCTGGACGTTGGTTCATCAAGTATAAGTATCTGAGGGTGGGCACATAAGGCTCTAGCTATCATGACACGTTGGCGTTGTCCACCTGAGAGTGAGCCTATTTTAGTCTGGGCAAAGTCAGCCATGCCTACTTGCCCCAATGCTCCCATGGCACAAAGTATTTCATCTTTCCCATAGCCAAAAAGAGGGCGTTTACCATCTACATGACCCATCATCACAACCTCTATGACTTTTATGGGAAAGTCGGTATTTACGTTAGTGTTTTGAGGTACATAGCCTATTTGTGTGAGGCTTTGTT
>Ga0256840_1003973_pt1 | contig 11425 bp, 9 predicted proteins | sample 355202metaG_FD_185969 | JGI IMG/M metagenome (GOLD analysis project Ga0256840, IMG submission 185969) | Hydrothermal vent microbial communities from Mid Atlantic Ridge, Atlantic Ocean - 355-202 | ecosystem: Environmental > Aquatic > Marine > Hydrothermal vents | place: Atlantic Ocean: Mid...
ATGAAGTAGGTAAACCATCCTTTGAAACAGAAGAGATACTTTCTGTTTCTGACAAATATTATATTTCTTCACAAATGCAAATCGCAAAATTTATTTCTGAATATTATTTTTCTTCATTTTCTGAAGCAATCTCGCTCTTTCTTCCGTTTTCCCTTCGACAAGCTCAGGGAACAAAAGAAATAACGGTGGCTGAGCTTGTCGAAGCCCCTACATTATCAAAGATACAACAAACAGCCTACAACAAAATATTACAAAAACAAAAATCCCTCCTCTTTGGTGTCACAGGGTCAGGGAAAACAGAGATTTTTATAAGCCTTATGGCTAAGATGTTAGAAGAGGGAAAAACCTCTATTTTTCTTATGCCTGAAATCTCTCTTACCCCTCAAATGGAAAAGCGTCTCAAAGTCTATTTTGGTGATACGGTAGCGATGTGGCACTCAAAGTTAACGAAGAAGAAAAAAGAGTCTATTTTGGCTGGCATAGAAGAGGGAAGTGTGCGTATCATCGCTGGGGCGCGTTCTGCACTTTTTGTACCATTGTTAGACTTGGGGCTTATCATCGTGGATGAAGAACATGATGACAGCTATAAAGCGATGACCCGACCACGCTACCATGCACGTGATGTAGCGGTGCTTATGGGAGCAAAGATGGGAGCTAAAGTGCTGTTGGCTTCTGCGACACCTTCTATGGGTTCGTACCATAAGTATGATGTGGTGAAGTTGGGCAAACCCTATGTAGAGACGAAGAAAAAGTATGCATTCATTACAGGCGACAGCATTAATCATACGATACTCTCTGCACTTCATGCACACTATAAAGCAGGCAATCAATCTTTGCTGTTTTTACCTACACGTGGGAACTTTAAGTATCTCTACTGTGAAGCTTGTGGTAAGACGCATCTGTGTCCTTACTGTTCTGTGGGAATGGCGTTACACAGAAAATTTAGACACCTCAAGTGTCACTACTGCAACTTTACCGAAGCCATAGTCGATACCTGTACACAGTGTGGACACCAACCACTTAAAAGTGAACGCATGGGAACAGTAGAAGCCATAGAGGTCATAGAAGAAGCCATAGAAGGCATACAGGTAGAACAGTTTGATAAAGACAGCATTAGTACAGCCAAGAGACTCAAAGATGCTTTAAAGCGTTTTGAAACGGGGGAGAGTCAGTTGCTTTTAGGTACACAGATGCTTTCAAAAGGGCATGACTATGCAAACATTACGCTTTCTGTTATCATGGGCTTAGACTACATTTTAGGGCTTGCAGACTATAGAGCCAGAGAACGTGCTATGTCGCTACTTTTTCAGATAGCAGGACGAAGTGGACGCGCTAAAGAAGCAGAGGTCATTGTACAGACAGGTGACCCAGAATTTTTCCAGACCTATTTGAGTGACTATGAACTGTTCATTAAAGATGAACTGGCATTTTTAGAGATGGCAGATTATCCGCCTTTTGTCTCTCTTGCACGTATACTCATCGCCCATAAAGATGAAGCAAAAGCAGGGAAAATTACACTCGACACTGTCACAAAACTTAAAGCCTTTAAAGACATAGAAATAGTAGGCTCTGGTAAAGCACCTGTGGAACGTGTAGCCAATAAATTTAGGTTTAATATCTTGCTAAGGGCTAAAAATAGAGTGCCATTGCTTAAAGCGTTACATAGCGTTGATTGTCGTGAGATAGAGATAGATATGGACCCTGTGGAATTCTCGTGATTTTAATGAGGAGTGAGGAGTGAGGAATGAGGAATGATTGTAAGCATTTCTTTGAAATGCTTTTATTTATGCTTTTTGGGTAAAATGCATTATGAGTATTTTAGAAGAAAAAAGTTATCTCTTTTCGATTAGAATTGTAAAATGTAGTCAGTATTTACAGCAAGAGAAGAAAGAATATATTCTCAGTAAACAATTAATACGTTCAGGAACAGCCATAGGTGCATTGATTGCTGAAGGAAAATATGCACAATCTAAAGCAGATTTTATTAATAAATTGTATATTGCACTTAAAGAAGCCAATGAAACAAAATATTGGTTACGACTTTTAAAAGATTGTAATTATTTAAGTGAAAAAATATCAGATAGTCTATTGGAAGATATAAAACATCTTATTAAGATGTTGTCTTCAAGTACAAAAACAGCAAAAGAGAATTTAAAAAATGAAAAATAGAAAAAACTCCTCACTCCTCACTCCTCACTCCTCACTATCTTTTTGGGAGGTATCTCGATGAAAGAGAGAGTACCTACCAAGAAGATATATGTCGGTAATGTCGCTGTAGGAGGAAATGCACCTATCTCTGTGCAGTCTATGACATACTCCGATACCCATAACATTATGGAAACAGTAGAGCAGATAAACCGTTTGCATTTTGCAGGGGCAGATATGGTGCGTGTGGCTGTGCCTAAGATGGAAGATGCTTTGGCACTGAAAGCTATAAAAGAGCAGGTCTCTTTGCCTATCATCGCAGACATACATTTTAACTATAAGCTGGCACTTGAAGCGGCTAAGTGGGTGGACTGTATCCGTTTTAACCCAGGGAATATTAACGACAAACATAAGATAAAAGAGATAGTCAAAGCCTGTCAAGAGCGTTCTCTACCTGTGCGTATAGGGGTAAATGCTGGTTCTTTAGAAGAAGAGTTTGAAAACAAATATGGTGCAACGGCAGAGGGAATGGTAGCTTCGGCTGACTATAACATCAAGTTTTTAGAAGACTTGGGCTTTACAGATATAAAGATTTCACTCAAAGCCTCTGATGTGGAAAGAACGGTAGATGCCTACCGCATGTTACGTCCTAAAAACGAGTACCCTTTTCACTTGGGTGTGACAGAAGCGGGGACGATTTTCCATGCGACGATTAAATCTTCTATAGGGCTTGGGGCTTTGCTGCTTGATGGTATAGGTGATACGATGCGCATTTCCATCACTGGTGAACTCGAAGAAGAGATAAAAGTGGGTAAAGCCATACTCAAAGACTCTGGGCGCAGTAAAGAGGGGCTTAATATCATTTCTTGTCCTACTTGTGGGCGTATAGAGGCTGATTTAGTCAAGGCAGTAGCGGAAGTAGAGAAACGTACAGCACATATTAAAACCCCAATGGATGTCTCGGTCATGGGTTGTGTGGTTAATGCCATAGGTGAAGCAAAACATGCAGATGTTGCCATAGCCTATGGTAAAGAAGCAGGGCTTGTGATGCTTAAAGGTGAAGTCGTCGCACGTTTACCTGAAGAAGAGTTGGTGGATAGATTTGTGAGCGAAGTAGAGAAGTTTGCGAAGCAAAATGCTTAGTGAGGAGTTAAGAGTGAGGAGTGAGGAATTATGGTATGCTTTTCTTACGAAAAGCTTTTATAATTAGGTAAAAAGATGACACATAATAATTTTTCACTCCTCACTCCTCACTCCTCACTTTTCTCATCAAAGGCACTTTGATGGAGAATATGTACAACCTAAACATAGAACGTGCAGTACTTTCTGCGGTTATCTTTGACCCTGAAACTTATGAGGAAATAGCCTCAAAACTCTCTCCACATGATTTTTACTTGCCTTTTCACCAGCATGTATTTACGGCGATGGAAGAACTCACTGTAGAAGAAAAGCCATTAGACGATGAGTTCTTGCGTAGCAAACTTACAAGCATGGGTAAGTTTGATGAAGTAGCGATGTTGGACTTGCTTTCGGCAAACCCTATCACCAATACTTCTGCTTATATGAAAGAGATAAAAGCAAAGTCGAGTAAACGAGCCCTTGCTACTCTTGCGACAGAGATAAAAAAAGTGACCATTGAAGATGACCTTCCAGCAGAAGAAGTCATGAATTTGGTAGAGAAAAAGCTCTACGAAATTACACAAAACTCTACCTCAGATGACTTTAGAGAGTCTAAAGAGATAACGCTTGCCATGATGGCTGAGATAGAACGTCTCAAAGCACTGGGAAACTCCAAACTCATTGGTACAGACACAGGGTTTAAAAACTTGAACGACAGAACCTCTGGTTTTGGTAAAGGGGATTTGGTTATCATCGCGGCGCGGCCAGCGATGGGCAAAACAGCACTGGTTTTAAATATGGCACTCAAAGCCATAGAACGTAACGAGGGTGTAGCATTTTTTTCACTGGAAATGCCAGCCGAACAGCTCATGCTTAGACTGCTTTCTGCCAAAACGTCCATACCTTTACAAGCCCTAAGAGTGGGTGATTTGCGTGATGAACAGTGGTCGCAACTCTCTGCTGCGACACAAGACTTGGCAAGTAAAAAACTTTTTGTAGATGACGGTGGGTATGCGACCATTCACCATGTACGTTCTAAACTGCGTAAACTTAAAGCACAACACCCTGAAATCTCTGTAGCCATCATAGACTACTTGCAGTTGATGTCTGGTGAAGGGCGCGAGGGTAGACAACAAGAAGTCTCGGAAATCTCTCGTGGACTCAAACAATTAGCGAGAGAGCTGCAAATCCCTATCGTCGCCCTATCTCAGCTGAACCGTGGAGTAGAGAGTCGTGACAACAAACGTCCGATGCTTTCTGACCTTCGTGAGTCTGGTGCCATCGAGCAAGATGCCGACATTATCCTCTTTGTCTATCGTGATGATGTCTATCGTGAAGCTATGGAGAAAGAGAAAGAGATGAAAGCAAAGGCTGAGGGGAAAGAGTATACCTCTGAGTTTAGAAAGAAATCTGAAGAAGATGCAGAAATCATCATAGGAAAACAGAGAAATGGTCCTACGGGTACTGTGGAACTGGTGTTCCAAAAGAACTTTACACGCTTTGTGGACAAAACCCATGCCCCTGCCTTTGAGATAGAGTATGAAGATGCTGATATTCCTATGCAAGAGGCGAATATTAACGTAGATATGCCTAGTATCTAAAGTGTTATGGGAAGTGCACTAGAAAAACCTAGACTCTTCCCTGAACGACAAACTTTTCTTTGGTTTGTTGCTCTCTTTATACTTCTTGTTACACTTCGTTTAGCATTTCTTTATAGTAACTACCAAGAGTTCATCGCCAAACCTTTTTATTATACTACAGCTACTGTGCTGACTGCGTATGAAAAAACAAAGAAGGGCAAACGCTATAAGGTTTTGAAGCTAAAGAATGAGGAAGGACTTACTTTTTATACAACAAGCCATAGAAAAGAAAACTTTAACCATAAACGTTTAAGACTACAGATATTTCCTAACGAAAGCATAAAATTTACAGACTACTTGGGCACCTTTTATGTCAAAAGCAAGATAAAACATCAAGAAAAATTACCCGTGACAGTCAAAGACAAACTTTTAAATGCTGTAACGAGGCAACACAAAGAGAAAGACTTGGCTACCTTTTATAATGCGATATTTTTTGCAACGCCATTGTCGCCTACATTACGTGAGAAGGTAGCCTTACTTGGGGTCAGTCATTTGGTGGCGCTGAGTGGGTTTCACTTGGGCATTTTGTGGACGTTGGTGTATGGCTTGTTGCTTTTGCTTTATAGACCGTTGCAACAGCATTACTTTCCCTACCGACATGCATTGTTTGATGTAGGCGTTGTAGCGATGGGTATCCTTGGCTTGTATGTATGGTTTGTTGGATTTCCGCCTTCATTGCTTCGTTCTTATGCTATGGTACTTATAGGTTGGGCTGTGTTGCTTATGGGGATAGAGTTGCTTAGTTTTACGTTTTTGGTTTCTGTATTTTTGCTGCTGGGGTTAGCCTTTCCTTCTTTGTTGGTATCATTAGGGTTTTGGCTTTCTGTAGCAGGGGTGTTTTACATTTTTCTTCTACTCCAATATACTAAAACATGGAACAAGTGGCTTATTACTTTAGTGGTTATACCTTTAGGTATTTTTGTTTTGATGCTTCCTGTGGTGCATAGCATATTTGGCGTGACAAGTGCATATCAGCTTTTGTCCCCTCTGTTGTCCATACTCTTTATAGCCTTTTACCCCTTGGCGATGTTGGCCCATCTCTTGGGTTATGGTAACATTTTTGATACATCTTTAATGGGGCTGTTTTCTATGCCTGAAAGTGTTACTGAAGCGTTGCTACCTTGGTGGGCTACGCTTATATATGTTGGTCTATCTGTAGGTGCTATCTGGTATAAGAAGTTGTTTTATGTGGTTTTAGGCATAGCTATAACATACGGAATCTACCTGTTTCTCTAAGGGAATATATGCAAAACTTTCTACTTTCTACTTTCTACTTTCTACTTTCTACTTTCTACTTTCTACTTTCTACTTTCTACTTCCTTTAGATATGCTCTATATCCTCATCTTTATTCAACAAATCACAAAATTTCAAGCCATGTATGAAAATAGCCCAAGAGATATAAATCCATAAAAAGAAGAAGAGTATGGTAGAAACCGAGCCATAGACACTTGCATAGGTTTTGTTATGTACCACATAGAAGACAAAAGCACTTTTGCTCAGGTACCATATGAGAGAGGCTATAAAAGAGCTGATAGCCGCAGCTGAGACTTCTATGTGTATATTTGCAGAGAGCTGATAGGCGACATAAAACATCATCCATACGATGAGGTAAGGAAGAATGCTGTAGAGGTGTATCATGCTTGTGATAGTGGTTTTGTCGAGGTAGCTTTGGATAAAACTGGAGAGAAAGAATGAAGCCGCCATGAGTACAGGTAAGATGCCTACAAGTAAAAGATAGGTTTTGACTGCTTGCCAAAATGTACGTGTCGGTACGGAGAATATATCATTGACAATATAGTCATAGTTTTTAAAAAACATAATAGCCGCAAAAGTCACATAAAAAGCACCTACATAGCCTAGTTGGTCCGAGTTTTTCATATAGGTATTGATATGCTCCATAATAACTTTGGAGTCCGTAGGCATGAGGTTGGAAAATATGAGTGCTTCCACTTTTTCATACATAGAATCAAATAGTGGCATACGGGTAAAGATGGCAAGAAAAATGACCAAAAGGGGAATGATAGAAAAGAGGGTGCTCCAACTCAGACTTGAAGCATAATGTCCTAATCTGTCATCAAAGAGGTCTTTAAAAAAATCTCTGATAAAGAGATAATAATTTTTTAAGAGTACTTTGAGTCTAGTGTTTTTATGCATTGATTCATCCTTGGTTTGTTAAAGCAACCAGTTGCGTGAGCTTCCTGCTGAAGGAAACTTAGCGTTAGCGTAAGTAAAGATGAGCTTTGCTCATTTTACGGTCTATGATGGCAGTCCCATTTTCCCAGGGTTGAGTATGTTATTAGGGTCAAAAGACTTTTTAATGTCTTTAAAGAGTTGTATCTCCATCTCGTTAAAGGCGATGCTCATAAAAGGTGCTTTAGAAGTGCCTATACCATGTTCACCAGAGAGTGTACCACCCATGTCAACTACCATTTGAAATATCTCTTCTATGGCTTCGTGCCCACGGTGAAGTTCTTCTTCATTGCTTCCATCTACGACCATAACGTTGACATGAATGTTTCCATCACCTGCATGCCCAAAACATGGTACTTTAAAGCCATACTTGTCACCTATGGCATAGATGGCTTTGAGTGCTTCAGGTAGCATAGAACGTGGCACAGAGATGTCTTCGTTAAGCTTTTTATTCCCAAAAATGGTGATGGATGGTGAAGCATTACGTCTGGCGTACCAAAGTTCATTTCGGTGTTTGTCATCATTGGCTACGATGAACTGTTGGGCGTTATTTTCTTTAAAAGATGCCTCTAGTGTTTCTAGTTGAAAAGCCACCTCTTCAGGAACATTCCCATCGACATCACCGATAAGCAGTGCGCCTGCATCTTCTGGCAAATCAATACCTAGTTTCTCTTTGAGTGCCTGCACAACCAAGGCATCCATAAACTCCATGGCTACAGGGTTCGCACCACTTGCTAAAGATTTAAAGACAGCATTCATCGCATCATCTACAGAAGGGAAAATACCCATATACCCTTTGGTAAATTTAGGTTTTGGGATGAGCTTGAGCGTGAGTTCTGTGAGGACTGCCAGTGTACCCTCACTTCCTATGAGGATTCCCGCAGTGTTGTAGCCTGCCACATCTTTAATGGTACGTTTTCCTGCACGGATAATGTCTCCGTTGGCACGTACGGCACGCAGTGCCATGACGTAGTCTTTGGTGATGCCGTATTTTGCGGCACGCATACCTCCTGCGTTTTCAGAAACATTGCCTCCGAGTGTTGAGTACTCTTCACTCGCAGGGTCAGGTGGGTACATGAGTCCTATGGCTTCAACTGCTTTTTGTAAATCCATGTTGATGACGCCTGGTTGCACCACTGCAACCATATTTTCAAGATCAATTTCGAGTATCTTGTTCATATGTTTTTCCATGCCAAGCGTGATACCACCATTGGTAGGTAAAGCACCACCTGTAAACCCAGAACCAGCCCCACGTGGGGTAATGACAATGCCATGTTCGTTACAATAACTCAAAATATCCGATACATCTTGTTCATCTCTGGGAAAAACCACAGCTTCAGGCTCAAAACGTGTGCGTGTTGCATCATAAGAGTAAGCAATGAGGTGTGCTTTGTCAGAGTAGACATTTTCTGCACCGACAGTTTTTTCAAAGTATTGAATGTGCTTTTTGTCTAACATTAAAGAGACTCCACAGTCTTGTAGTAATCACCTGTAGCAGCGCTTCCAAACCAACCACTCTCTAGCTGTTCAAAACGCATGTAAAAAGGAAATTGTCCTTTTGCAGGGTGGTGAGATACAGATTTTTGAGAAACGATTTGTCCTGAGATAGGGTCTAAGAGTACTTCTGAATCTTTACGTACAATGTAGATGAGCCCTATTTGGTATTTTTTAGCGAAAAGTGCAAGGTTCTCTTTCGTAGGTTTCTCGTCTCCTTCGACAGAAAGATAAAGTGCAAAAAGGTCAGGGTGTATCCATTTTTTATGGTTGGCTTTTACTATTTTGGCATAGGTGTCTGCATCGGGAGCCAGTAGGAGTACATTGTTATAGAGGTATCCCCCGATAACTTTATCTCCTGTAGTGACAGATGTTTTGATGGTTGGGAGTTCATCATGGTGGATGATATCTGCATCGATAAGTTTAGTTTCTCCGTCAGATGAAGTTTGTGTGATACGTGAGGTAATAGCACTCAGACCATTACCATAAGGATGTATCACCACACCTGACATACCATTGGCTGGGAATGCAGATTTTAAGATAATGGAAGAACCTTCCACAGACTTGATAGAGGTATGTACCGTTGAAGGGAAAAAACCTGCAAAAAGTGGTAAAGCGAGTATCGATAGTAATGCTATTTTGCGCATAGCGATCCTTTTGAGTTGAATAATTGTATTGATTATACAAGCAATATAGTAAAAGTTTATTGATGTACTGCATGAAGCAAGGAGATTACAGTTATAATTATGCCCAATATTAATTTGGGGAATGTAAAAAAGAATGAATATGTTTAAAAGTATAGTGCTGTGGATTTTAATTTTTAATTCCTTATTTGCTGCCAAAGTTTCTATGGAAAAGTGGAAACGAGGTGAAACGTTTTCGCAGTATTTGAACACGCGAAGTATCCACCCTGATATACTGAAGTCTATCTCCAAAGAAGACTTGAAATTTCTCTCTGATATTCAAGGCAATCAAACTTTTTATGAATTACGAGATGAAAATAGTGAACTAGAACAGGCACTCATACCTATAGGTGAAGAGATGCAAATTAGAATAGCCAAAGAGAGAAAAAGTGGCATTTATACCTTCGATATTATTCCTATAGTGTACAAACAAGAAGAGTACAGTGCGACAGTCACCATAACCTCTAACCCTCATACCGATGTGAAAAATGCATTGCATTACCCAGCACTCGCAGATAAAATAGGACAACTTCTAAAAGGTACAGTCAATACAAAGAAGTTAAAAAAAGGTGATAAAATTTCTTTTATTTATGCACAAAAAACACGTATGGGTATACCTTACTATATGCCGCACATCAAGATAGCCATGCTTGAGTCTCATGGTAAAAAACAGTTTATCTATGCAGATGAAGATGGCTATGGCTATACCAGTGATAAAAAGTCGCAAGCGTATACGGTAAAGGGTAAAAAGAAAATTACTTATACACGTCGTGTAGCAGTTAAAGGAAAAAAGTATAGGTTTGGCATGCCTTTACGTCATGCAAGGGTAACATCAAGTTTTTCATATAGACGCTGGCATCCAATTTTACATCGTTATAGACCTCATCATGGTACTGATTTTGGAGCTAAAAGAGGTACACCTCTTTTAGCGGTAAATGATGGAAAAGTTATTTTTTCAGGGCGTATGCGTGGTTATGGTAATGTTGTAAAAATCAAACATAATGGTGGCTATGTGTCGCTCTATGCGCACCAAAGCCGTAGACGTGTAAAGCGTGGGCAGTGGGTGAAAAAGGGGCAGATTATAGGCTATGTTGGAAGTACTGGACGTAGTACAGGTCCTCACTTACACTTTGGTTTGACAAAAAATGGACGATGGATAGACCCGATGAAGGTACTGCGAAGAAAGTCAGCAGGTGGTACCATACTTAAAAAGTTTACAAAGTACAAAGAGACGAAGACAGTTAAATATAAAAAAGTGGTTATTAAAAATGCCAAAGAAAATAAGGCAAAACTTTTAGAAGCCATGAAAGCAGAAAAAAAACCTTTTATATGGGAAAATTTTAACCAAACCAGTATGAGGATAGATGATGGACAATCACATAGAACACTTTAAACTAGAGCCTCTTGAAGATGCAAAATTTATCAAAACTTCTTTTGCTACTTACGAACAAAACGGTAAAGCCAAAACATGGGAAATAGTCGAAGCCCATGATTCTGTAGCGATACTCATTTACCATAAAGAAAAAAATGCCTTTATCTTGGTAAAACAGTTTCGTCCCGCTGTATATTTGAACAGTGATGATGGTATGACCATTGAACTCTGTGCAGGCATCGTCGATAAAGACCTCTCTTTGGTTGAGATAGCGATGGAGGAAATAGAAGAAGAGTGTGGGTATAAAGTGCCACTGAAGAGTATAGAAAAAATCACTTCTTTTCATACTTCTGTGGGCTTTGCAGGCTCTAAACAGATGCTTTACTTTGTTGAGGTAGATGAGCGTATGAAGGTCAGTGAAGGTGGAGGGGTGGATGATGAGCAGATAGAAGTGATTACCTTACCTGTCTCAGAAGCAAAATCACTTATCTACGATGAGAGTATTGCTAAGACACCAGGGTTGATGTTTGCATTTATGTGGTACTTTGATAAAATGAGAAATGAGAAATGAGAAATGAGAAATGAGAAATGAGAAATGGAGGATTGTGCTATGGCACAATATCTCCGGGTTCATAGGCTGCGTAAAATACTGATCCATCATCAAAGGTATTGACTGTAAGTTTTGAAAACTTCTCTAGGTAGTCCCAAAAATCATCTTTGAGTTCCTGTGAAACACCTTCTGTCTCTCTAAGCGCAGTTTCCATACAGCCTAACCATTCAA
>Ga0256840_1003974_pt1 | contig 11425 bp, 8 predicted proteins | sample 355202metaG_FD_185969 | JGI IMG/M metagenome (GOLD analysis project Ga0256840, IMG submission 185969) | Hydrothermal vent microbial communities from Mid Atlantic Ridge, Atlantic Ocean - 355-202 | ecosystem: Environmental > Aquatic > Marine > Hydrothermal vents | place: Atlantic Ocean: Mid...
CGGCTCTTCGTTGGAAAAAAAGCACTTGCACAGTAGCAAGCTTACTTTTTCCCGCCTCGATCTGGAGAGTATTAGAGGCAATCTGAGCAGCACTTGAAGTTAGAGGTTTTAAAAACCTTAAACACAAAAAAAGAGAGCCTATGGCTCTCTTTTTTTGTGTTTGCTTCTTAGGAGAAGCAAACAAGAATTAAAAATGATTCTAGGTGAGACTACGGGGAGAAGATATGCGCAGCTGAAGTGTATCAACCGTAATCCACCTAGAACCCAATATGAAGGTAAGGAAATAATCCTTCATACAAATACTCAGAACTCAAGAATTCAAATTAGTTCAAAGTTTATTTGAAATAAATGAATTTTTTTTGAATTTATTCTGCGGGCGTATTTAACCCGCTGAAATAACAGTCTTTTTATTTGTCATTTAGATGTTCAATTAATAGAGCAAGTTCAAAAGAATAGGTATAATTCTGTTCTTTGGTGATTATGGCGAGTATTGGAATGTTAAAAAATATTTGTTGGGTAAATTGGCTCTTTTTTATAATGATTGGTGCTCTTGCTTTTATTAGTATTTCTACGATGCTATCGGGATGCGGGAATAAAGGAAACCTAACGTTGCCTGAGAAATCATCGACAACCTCAGTTGAAACGAAGAAGCATAATTGATATGGATTTTTTTAATTATAAGAACGGACAACTTTTTGCAGAAGATGTAAATTTAGAAAATATAGCAAGAGAATACGGCACGCCATGTTTTGTTTATTCGCGTGCTACGCTTGAGCGCCATTGGCATGCTTTTAATGATGCATTTGGTGATCATCCGCATATGATTTGCTACTCGGTTAAAGCAAATTCCAATATAGGCATTCTCAACTTATTGGCTCGATTGGGTTCGGGCTTTGATATTGTTTCTGTTGGTGAGCTTGAGCGTGTTTTAAAAGCAGGCGGGGAGCCTAAGAAGATTGTATTCTCAGGCGTAGGTAAGCGTGCTGATGAAATGCAACGTGCGCTTGAAGTCGGCATCCGCTGTTTTAATATCGAGTCTATTGGTGAGCTTGAGCGCTTAAACGATGTGGCAGCTAGTATGGGCAAGATTGCCGATATATCGATTCGTGTAAATCCTGATGTTGATGCACAAACACACCCCTATATTTCTACTGGTTTAAAAGATAATAAATTTGGTATCGATATTGATATTGTCGAAGGTGTTTATCAGCAAGCGGCAGCTATGCCTAATATTAATGTAACAGGAATTGATTGTCATATAGGTTCACAGCTTACCGAGCTATCACCTATTATGGATGCGCTGGAGCGCTTGATTGCTTTGGCTGATCGATTAAAAGAGCGGGGTATTAATATCCACCATCTTGATCTTGGCGGTGGGTTAGGCGTGCGTTACCAAGATGAAAACCCGCCATTACCTTCAGATTATACGACACAATTATTTACCAATGAAAGGCTGAAAGATTACGAAATAATCATAGAGCCAGGTAGAGCCATTGCAGCAAATACCGCAGTGCTACTAACAGAAGTCGAGTACATCAAACGTGGCGATGAGAAGAATTTTGCGATAGTTGATGCCGCGATGAATGATTTAATTCGCCCTGCGTTGTATACCGCATGGCAAGCGATTGTACCCGTCAAAGAGTCGCAAAATAATATAGGCGAGGTGTTTGATATTGTTGGCCCTATTTGTGAATCAGCCGATTTTTTGGGCAAAGATCGCAAGTTAAATATTGAGCAAGGTGATTTGTTAGCGGTACGCTCCGTTGGTGCTTACGGTTTTACCATGTCATCCAACTATAACTCCCGACCTCGTGCTGTTGAATTGCTGGTTGATGGGGATAAGGTTACGGTGATTAGAGATAGAGAGACGATAGAAAGCCTCTTTGAAAATGAATATTTGGTTGATTAAAGGCAAAAAGCACACCCCCCTAGTTTTACATGATGTTTTTTTATATAAGCTTACAAACATCATGTAAAACTAGGGGGGTGTGCTTTGCTTCATTATAGCTTTCTCTTATATAATGGGAGATTAAGCTAATAAAGCTCAGTCATCATTACAGTCTAGAGACACGCTAAATGGCAACTCCTGTTTTTGAAACAAACTTAAATAAACTTCCTTTGATCGCGAGAGGAAAGGTTCGCGATATATACGATGTGGATGATCAGCATATGTTGATTGTCACCACGGATCGGCTGTCTGCATTTGATGTGGTATTGCCTACGCCAGTGCCCAATAAGGGCATCGTTCTTACGCAAGTATCAAATTTTTGGTTTGATAAACTTTCTCATATTATTCCCAACCATTTCAGTGACCTCACACTCAACGATTTAAAAATCAGTAAAGAAGAGAGAAAAATTCTTGAGGGTCGCAGTATTATCGTTAAGAAGCTTAAGCCTTTGCCAGTCGAGGCCATTGTGCGAGGCTATATTATTGGCTCTGGTTGGAAGGATTACCAAAGCACAGGGCAGATTTGTGGTATCGACTTACCTAAGGGCTTAAAGCAAGCAGAAAAATTACCCGAGGTTTTATTTACACCATCGACAAAAGCAGATATAGGTGGGCATGATGAGAATATTACCTTTAAAAGGATGCATGCATTGATTGGTGGATTTCTTGCTGAACAGGTGCGTGAGGTAAGTTTGCAGTTATACTCAGAAGCTGCAGAATTTGCTTTATCAAAAGGGATCATTATTGCGGATACGAAGTTTGAATTTGGTTTAGATGATACTGGGCAATTAGTATTGATCGATGAGATATTATCACCCGATTCTTCACGCTTTTGGCCTGCTGATCAGTATCAAGCAGGAATCAGCCCACCGTCTTTCGATAAGCAATATATTAGAGATTATTTAGAAACCTTAGCGTGGGATAAAACGCCTCCAGGACCACATTTACCTGATGATGTTTTGGCTAAGAGTGCTGAAAAGTACCAAGAAGTTGCGACTTTATTGCTCGGCTAATGAATTAAAAGTACGATTAAATATTATGAATACAGCAGTACAGACAAAACCTAAGCTCCCAAGCATTCTAAGCTTGTTATTGGTAATCGTGCTAGGGGTAGCAGTGGCTAAACTCATGTGGCTAATCATCACGCCCAAAACAAAAATGGCTGAATATACTCAAGAAAGCACCAGCGCTGTTGATAAGCCAAAACAAAAAATAAATTATGGCAAGTTGATCGCCAATCAGCATTTATTTGGAGTCGTTGAGGTTAAAAAAGTAGCGCCTGTCGCAACAGTGCCGAAGCCAGAAGAGATGTCCAAAGCTGTACCAACGAAGTTGAATTTGAAACTTCATGGCATTGTAGCTTATAGGTCATCTAGGGGAGGTTTTGCTCTTATTTCCTCGGGTAGTGGTTTGCAAAAGGTTTATGGAAAAGGTGATGAACTAAAAAAAGGCGTAACCGTGAGTGAAATATTTGCGGATAAGGTTGTACTGAATAATAATGGGAAATCAGAAGACTTGTTATTGCCCATTAATAAAGTAAGTGCTTCTTCAAGTAGAAGAGGAGGTTCTAATAATCCGAATTTAAGAGATGTCCCTGGATCGACAATGGGCGCGCTAGAGCCAACAATGAATGGACGGTCTCCAAATTCTGGCGCTCCTGATCTTTCCAGTTTTCGAGAAGAAATGCTGGCCAACCCAGCTAAGTTAATGAGCGTTGCTCGATCATCTCCTGCTATAGTCGATGGACAATTTATAGGTCTTCGCATTCAACCAGGTAGTCGGCGTAAACTTTTTCGTGAATTAGGCTTTCGACCAAATGATATAGTTACGGAAGTAAATGGAATAATTATTGATGATATGTCAAAGGGCGCGATGATCATTGGTGAGCTTTCGCAGGCATCTTCGTTATCAGTAAAAGTGAAGCGTGGTAATCAGGAAATATCTATAGATCATTCCTTCTAGCGTAGCGCTTAGTTATTGGGAAAATTTGTTATGCGAAAAACCATAAGCTTATTTTTTCTTTCTCTAATGCCGCTAATTTTTATTGCTTGTACAGATAAAAATAATGAAAACTTAATATCAGGCAAAACAATGGGGACACGTTACCATATTTCCGTGGTGAGCCCCCTCAACAAAAAGCTAATAGATCAGCCTGATTTAACAAAAGAGATAGATGCGTTGTTGGTTGAAGTAAATCGACAAATGTCGACCTACGACCCAAACTCTGAAATTAGCCAATTTAATAAATACCAACAAACAGATTGGTTTAACGTCTCTAAAGATTTTGCTTTTGTTGTTTCTTCTGCTCAAGCTGTTAGTAAAGAGACCCAAGGCACTTTTGATATAACTGTTGCACCACTGATTGATCTATGGGGATTTGGTGCAAAGACACAATTTGTACTACCAACAGAGAAAATAATAAAAAGTAGTTTAAAAAATATTGGTTATGATTTATTAGAGGTAAGAACCTCACCTCCAGCCATAAAGAAGCTAAATAAAAATATACGTATTGATCTTTCTGCAATCGCAAAAGGCTTTGCAGTAGATAAAATTGCAGAATATTTAAATGGAAAAGGTTACTTAGATTATTCGGTAGAGATTGGAGGAGAGGTGCGCAATAAAGGTTTTAACCCAAAAGGTAGACCTTGGAGAATTGGCATAGAAAATCCTCGATACGGTGATTTGGTTATCCATGAAGTATTACTTAGCAGTAATTTAGCTATAGCAACATCTGGCGATTACCGAAATTTCTTTATAAAAGATGGTGTGCGTTATTCCCACACAATTAATCCAACTACAGGAAAACCTATTAGGCATAACCTTGCAGCGGTTACTGTATTGCACGAATCGACAATGATGGCAGATGCTTATGCAACTGCACTGATGGTGATGGGGGAAAAGCAAGGGAAAGCCTTTGTTGAACATAATAAGCTTCGAGTGGATATGATTATTAGGAATGGAGAGGAATATCAAGTTTGGGGGAATATTGATAAAACCAAAGTAAAACAGTCTCTACAGCGTTGTGTAAAAGTGGGGGGGTGTGCTTACATAGAGTAGATTATAGGAGTACCAGCTTAGGCTGAGTAGTCGCCTATTATGAGCCATAAAAAAGGGATGCGAATAGCATCCCTTTTTCAGTTTCTCTTACCGAGAAGCCAATCAGATTAAGAAATTTTCTGATCTAACTCACCAGATGCATAACGTTGTGACATTTCATCAAGAGAGTAGATCTTGCCAATCTTGCTAGCCATACCTGCAGAGTTAAATGCTTCATAGCGCGCCTGACAAATATCCTTCATTGCATTTGTTGCTTCTTTGAGGAATTTGCGCGGGTCAAAGTTAGATGGGTTCTCTTGCAAGTGCTTACGTACAGAACCTGTAGATGCCATACGTAAATCTGTATCGATATTAACTTTTGTAACACCACTCTTAAGACCTTCAACGATTTCTGCAACAGGTACTCCGTAAGTCTGCCCCATATCACCACCGTAGTTATTGATAATTTCTAGCCACTCTTGTGGCACTGATGATGAACCGTGCATAACAAGATGTGTATTAGGAAGACGTTCGTGAATCTCTTTAATACGATCAATACGTAAAATCTCGCCTGTTGGCTCCTGTGTAAACTTGTAAGCACCGTGTGATGTACCGATCGCGATAGCGAGTGCATCAACATTGGTTGCTTTAACAAAGTCAGCCGCTTCTTCAACAGACGTTAGCAGCATATCCATGTCTAGCTTTCCTTCGGCACCGTGCCCGTCTTCTTCGCCCATCTCACCTGTTTCTAGTGAACCAAGACAACCGAGCTCTCCTTCTACTGATACACCACCAGCATGCGCCATTTTAACCACTTCAGCAGTGACGCCTGTGTTGTATTCAAATGATGCTGGTGTTTTACAATCAGCTTCTAAAGAACCATCCATCATTACAGATGTGAAACCAGATTGGATTGAACGCAAACATACTGCTGGCTCAGAACCGTGGTCTTGGTGCATAACAACAGGAATGTGAGGGTACATTTCAGTTGCTGCGATGATTAGGTGGCGTAAGAAAGGCTCACCTGCATATCCGCGTGCACCTGCAGAGCCTTGCATGATTACAGGAGAATCAACTGCATCAGCCGCTTCCATGATTGCATGCACTTGTTCCATATTGTTTACATTGAATGCTGGTAAGCCGTAGTTATTTTCTGCTGCATGATCGAGCAGTTGTCTCATTGAAATTAGGGCCATTTGGTCCTCCTATATGTTAATTAAGTTAAAATTTATTTAAAATTTGTGATAAACATCTTACAGGAAAATATAATTCCCATACAAATCACTGGATTTAATCGTTAGCCGTTATGATGTTCACCAACACGGATAACTTTCATTTGGTTTGTGCCACCATCAGTGCCTGCGCCGACTAAATCACCTTTGGTAATAATTACAAGGTCGCCATCGTCAACGACTTCTTGTTCAATCAAATGTTCTACTACCGTAATATTTGCTTGTTTTGGGTCGGTTAATTTTTCATGTACCCAAACTGGATATACACCACGATACATACACACGCGACGACAAGTTGATTTGTGTGTTGTCATGGCATAAATTGGAATCCCCGAACTAATGCGTGACATCCATAGTGCGGTTGAGCCAGATTCGGTTAGTGCACCAATGCCTTTAACACCCATCTGATTTGCCGTGTACATAGCTGCCATTGCAATACCTTCATCAATACGCCCAAAATGTTTTCCAATTCTGTGTTTTGACTTTTTAGATGCGGAAGCTTGCTCCGCCTCTTCACAAATGTCTGACATTGCCGCAACCACTAAATCAGGGTGATTACCTACTGCCGTTTCACCAGAAAGCATAACGGCATCCGTGCCATCCATAACCGCATTGGCAACATCGAATACTTCCGCACGCGTTGGAATGGTATTATCGATCATGGTTTCCATCATCTGTGTTGCCGTAATAACAGGGCGATTAAGTTGGCGCGAACGCTTGATTAATTTCTTTTGCATCAGTGGCAGATTTGCATCACCAATTTCAACGCCGAGATCGCCGCGTGCAACCATGATGACATCTGAGGCTTTAATGATGTCATCTAGTGTTGGTTGTTCAACCGCTTCAGCTCGTTCAATTTTTGAAACAATAGCCGCATCACCGCCAGCATCTTGCATTAAGGTACGCGCATATTCTAAATCTGCCGCACTTCTTGGGAATGAAACTGCCAAGAAATCGACACCGATTTCTGCGGCTGTTTTAATGTCTTCTTTATCTTTTTCGGTTAACGCTTCGGCTGAAATTCCACCGCCACGTTTATTAATCCCTTTGTTGTTTGATAATGCGCCGCCAACAACCACGGTTGTATGTACTTCTGCACTTTTAACTGCAGTTACGCGTAATACAATTCGACCATCATCGAGTAGCAGATCATCGCCATCATAAACATCGGTAGGTAAATTTTTGTAAGCTATACCGACTCTTTCTGTGGTGCCAGAATACTTATCAAAATCAGCATCTAAGATGAAGCTATCACCTGCTTTAATGAATATTTTTTCATCGTTAACAAAACGTTCGATGCGAATCTTAGGGCCTTGCAAGTCACCTAAAATCCCAACAGTCCAACCGAGCTTTTCGGCCGCGTCTCTAACCATTTTCACGCGGCGCTTGTGATCTTCCACTTCGCCGTGTGAAAAATTCATGCGGACAACATCAACGCCCGCAGCAATCATTTTTTCAACAGACTCTGGCGTATCCGTCGCAGGACCCATTGTTGCTACAATTTTTGTTCTTCTCATAGAGAGTAACTTATCCTTTTTATTATCAATAAAGTCATCACAATATCGAGACTTTATGACAACAGTATTATCCTAGGGTTAAGGGTTTAATCATATTTGAAGCTTTTAACTCAGGATTCTAGTTTCAGATTGGAATAAAAAACAAGTTAAAATCTAATACTATAGAGTCCTTAGTCCTTAGCGCGAGCTTCTAACATGGCAACAACAGGAAGCTCTTTTCCTTCTAAAAATTCTAGGAATGAACCACCGCCAGTAGATATATATGAAACCTTATCGGCAATATCATATTTATCAACCGCTGCAAGTGTATCACCGCCACCGGCTACAGAGAATGCATTTGATTCTGCAATTGCTAAAGAAATTTCTTTTGTGCCGTTACCAAATTGGTCGAATTCAAAAACACCGACAGGGCCATTCCAAACTATTGTGCCTGCATTTTTAATGACTTCACAAAGCTCGGCAACAGATTTAGGGCCGATATCAAAAATCATATCGTCATCGGCAACATCGGCAACATCTTTTGTAACAGCTTCTGCTGATTCGGAAAATTCTTTACCACAAACAACATCTGTTGGCACGGGAATATCGCCACCGTTTGCTTGAGCTGCTGCTTTTAGTTCTCTTGCGGTTTCTACCAAGTCTTCCTCGTAAAGTGATTTACCGACATTGTGACCTTCAGCCGCAATAAAGGTATTAGCTATACCACCACCCACGATTAATTGATCAACCACTTTTGACAATGATTCAAGAACCGTAAGCTTAGTTGATACTTTCGCACCACCCACTAATGCCACCATTGGGCGGGCTGGATTATCCAGCGCTTTACCTAATGCTTCTAATTCACCCGCCAGCAACGGGCCAGCCGCAGCTGTTGGTGCAAACTGACCTGCGCCGTGTGTTGATGCCTGTGCACGATGCGCTGTACCAAAGGCATCCATCACGTAGATATCACATAAAGCGGCGTATTGTTTTGAAAGTGCTTCATCGTTAGCTTTTTCGCCTTTGTTAAAACGAACATTCTCAAGTAGAACAACCTGTCCATTCTCAAGGCTTGGAGCATTGTCTAGGTAACCAGAAACAAGGTTCACATCTTGACCCAATAAACCCGCCATGTGACTTGCTACAGGAGCTAGTGAAAACTGATCTTCAGGGGAACCTTCTGTTGGGCGACCAAGGTGAGACATGACCATGACTTGCGCACCTGCTTTTATAAGCAACTCAAGGGAAGGTAATGAGGCGCGAATACGCTTATCAGAAGATACTTTGCCATCTTTTATCGGCACGTTTAAATCTTGGCGAATAAGAACTCGCTTACCTGCGAGATCGAGATCAGTCATCTTAATTACAGACATGGATGAAACTCCTTTTAAATTTTAAGATTTATTAAATAAAGTAACTAAAATATATCCCCCCTACTTTTTGGTCATTTTGTGTAGGAATGTTTTAATTCTTTTATTTAATAAATCTGTGGGCATGAATGCTAATTCAAAACATACACGCCCACAAAATTATTTTTTACTAATCCAAACTAATACAATTACTTAGTAGCTCAGATTGTATCTAGTAGCTTTCAGATCGAGGCGGAAAAGTAGTCACTTACTATAAGTAAGTGACTACTTTTCCAACGAAGAGCTGGAGGCTACTAGATGCGAGCAGTACTACTAAGAGACGTGTTCTACTAATCTCAACATATTACACGTGTAGCCATACTCGTTGTCGTACCAAGAAACCACTTTAACGAAAGTATCGTCAAGCGCAATACCTGCGCCAGCATCGAAGATAGAAGATGCGCTGATTCCACGGAAATCAGAAGAAACAACTTTCTCATCCGTGTACTGAAGTGTACCTTTTAAAGAGCCTTCAGAAGCTTCTTTGATAGCAGAACAAATATCATCGTATGATGCCGGCTTGTCTAACTCACAAGTAAGATCAACAACAGAAACGTCAACTGAAGGGATACGGAAAGCCATACCAGTTAGTTTACCGTTAAGTTCAGGAAGTACCACACCTACTGCTTTTGCAGCACCGGTAGATGATGGAATGATGTTCTCAAATACAGAACGTCCACCGCGCCAGTCTTTCATTGAAGGGCCGTCAACCGTCTTCTGTGTAGCCGTTGATGCGTGAACAGTTGTCATTAAACCACGCTTTAAACCCCAGTTATCATTGATAACTTTAGCGATTGGTGCAAGACAGTTAGTGGTACAAGATGCAGCAGATACGATTGCTTCACCATCGTATGAGTCATGGTTTACGCCATAAACGAACATCGGACCACCATCTTTACAAGGTGCTGACTGAACAACTTTCTTAGCACCAGCATCAATGTGAGCTTGACAGCTTTCTTGTGTTAAGAAGAAGCCAGTACAGTCGATAACCACTTCTGCGCCAACTTCATCCCACTTAAGGTCAGCAGGGTTACGTTCAGCAGTAATGCGGATTTTGTTGCCGTCAACGGTGAAAGAAGTGTCGTCTACATCGTTTACTACGCCGTCAAAACGACCGTGAGCGGTGTCGTACTTAAGCATGTACGCTAGGTAATCATTTTCTAGTAGGTCGTTAATTCCTACAACTTCAAGACTTGGGAAGTCTTTCTTGATTGCACGAAATACCATACGTCCTATACGGCCAAAACCGTTAATTCCAACTTTTGTTGTCATGTGGAGCTCCTTAGAGGTTAATAATTGTGTTAGTTATTTAAATCTATAAACTTACAAAAGCGCTAAAAACAAGGGGGGTGACAAATTATAAGGGTATTTTGTCACCCCCCCTCTTTTTCGGTGTTTTGTATTTAAGCTACTTCGTCTATCGCTGTTGAAACAGCTTCTGTAGTAATACCGAAGTATTTGAATAGCTCTGGCGCTGGAGCAGACTCACCGAAGGTAGTCATTCCAATCACTTTGCCGTTCGTACCAACGTATTTCCACCAGCCATCCATAATTGCTGCTTCAACCGCAACTCGTGCAGTGACTGCCGCAGGCAATACAGACTCTTTGTAAGCATCGTCTTGTTGCTCAAATACTTCAACAGAAGGCATTGATACAACACGTACTTTCTTAGATGAAGCTTCAGCAGCTTCCATCGCAAGAGATACTTCAGAACCCGTTGCCATAACAATAACGTCAGGTGTTCCGTCTGTATCTTTAAGAATGTAGCCACCTTTTTCAATGTTAGCGATTTGATCTGCGCTACGATTTTGGAAAGGTAAATTCTGACGAGAGAAAATCAATACAGAAGGACGCGTTTCGTTTTTGATTGCATCTTTCCAAGCAACCGCAGTTTCAACCGTATCACAAGGTCTCCACACGGCCATATTAGGAATCATTCGTAGTGTTGGGATCTGCTCAACAGCCTGATGCGTTGGTCCATCTTCACCTAAACCGATAGAATCATGCGTATATACGAAGATAGTACGAATCTTCATTAATGCTGCCATGCGCAGTGCGTTACGTGCGTACTCAGAGAACATTAAGAAAGTCGCGCCGTAAGGCATCAAACCACCGTGAAGTGTTACGCCGTTCATGATTGCCGACATACCAAACTCACGAACACCGTAAGAAATGTAGTTACCCGCAAAATTCATGTCAGCAGAACCGTGATCATCATTAATACGAACCGACTTATCGTTAAACGTATTATTTGATGGAGAAAGGTCAGCCGAACCACCTAAGAACTCAGGAAGCATTGGAGCA
>Ga0256840_1003976_pt1 | contig 11421 bp, 10 predicted proteins | sample 355202metaG_FD_185969 | JGI IMG/M metagenome (GOLD analysis project Ga0256840, IMG submission 185969) | Hydrothermal vent microbial communities from Mid Atlantic Ridge, Atlantic Ocean - 355-202 | ecosystem: Environmental > Aquatic > Marine > Hydrothermal vents | place: Atlantic Ocean: Mid...
GTGAAATAAATGATTTAGACCGCTTTTCAAAACAATATATTTTTCCTTTTATAGAGCAAACAGCTTTTGACGGCTTTAATTTAAAAGGTCAAATAAATCTAACCGCAAAGGTTAAACAATCAAAACTAACAGATGTATCGATAAATATTAATAAGCTTAATTTAAGTGATGAGCATAAACGTTTTAGGGTCAAAGATGCGGTTGCTAGCATAAACTGGTCAAATAACCCTCTATTTGTAGAAGCCTCAAATTTGAGTTGGTTGGAGCTAAAAATAAGAGCTATCCCGATTAATGCTAGTCATTTAAAATTTCTGTTTAAAAATAAACAACTTAGTTTATTAGAGGCTGTTTCTATTCCTTTATTAGATGGGAATATTAATATTAAAGCGTTTAAATGGCAGAATATGACAGAGGGTGAACCCAAAGTTTACTTTAACGGCGATATTCAGCAATTATCCTTAGAAAAACTATCCTATGCACTTGATTGGACACCGTTATCTGGAAAAATAAGTGGGAATATTCCAGGTGTTAATTATGAAAATAAAACGCTAACTTTAAAAGGTGAGCTTAAAGCAAAATTGTTTGGTGGCACCGTTAAAATTAATAATTTAACCTCTTCAGGTCTATTTACAGACTTTTCTAAATTCTCTATGGATATGCAGATTGAAAACTTAGATTTATATTTGCTAACTAAAAAATTTAAAATGGGAATGATGGAAGGTAGAGTCTCAGGTTTTGTCAATAAGCTCTATTTAGAAAACTGGCAACCTATTAGCTTTTATGCTTGGTTAGGGACACCCGAAAATGATAATTCTAGACACAGGGTCAGTCAAAAAGCAGTTGAAAATATAGCCAGCATTGGTGGAGGAGGGGCTGCTGATATTATTTCAAAAGGATTTTTAAGTTTTTTTGATACCTTTCATTATGACCGCTTAGGTTTTGGCTGTTATTTATATCAAGGAGTATGTCAATTAATGGGAGTAGAAGCAGCAGAGCAAGGATACTATCTTGTAAAAGGCGGGGGGCTGCCTAGAATAGATATTAAAGGCTACAATACTCGGCTTGATTGGAATGTTTTAATGCAACGATTATCAAGAATATCTGCATCAGATGATGTCATTGTTGACTAAGGTAACTGGCAATAAATAACTCATCCATTTTACACGGGCTACTTGTTTTCGTGCTTGATGCGGTTCGTGCCTCACCACATCCTACGGGCTAATTTTTATAAACCTGTTTACGGTAAGAGTCAGGCTCGATTGAAAAACATAATAAAGTAAGTGATTGATCTATAGTATATTTATATCAATCGAGTCTGACCCTATTGGTTCGCTATTGGTTCGGAATGTAGGTAATTATATCCCATTGTATCGATCCAAGATTATCTTAATTTACCGCTTAGGAACGAGAAATGCGGCTCGTAGACATGTGGGCATCATCCCAACTTGGGAGAGAGAGGGGGGGAGCAACAGTTACTTTTTATAGGGTGAGTTACCGTTGGTATTAAGTATATATCCGTAAGCAGGCTTTAATTTTCAGTATTTATGGGTGTATTTAAACTACGAGCATTTTGATAAAAAATTTTCCCGATTCTGGCAATATGCATTTTCAGGTCTGATGAGTCTAAATGGTTAAATATTGCAATATCAAATAGATAGGGTGTATTTAGCTCATCGAGTTCTAGTTTGATTAACAATAATAATTGTTCAGTGATGTTGTTTCCTATTAAGGTTAAATCTATATCAGAGCCGTTACGAAAATTTCCTTTAGCACGGGAACCATAAATCACAACTTGATCAACCTCAGGGTGCTTAGCAAAAACGGACTGAATATGCTCAAATGTTGTTTGATCTAAACCAAAGCTCACTGCAAAGCCAGCATTTTTTCATGAAAGGCTGCAAAACATAAAAAGTAAGTACGGGTTACGTTTTTATATTCCATTTCCAAAACATCTTCATGGTAAGTGTGAACGGTTCTGTTGCGACTCTCAATCATATTCATCCATACTTGCCCCTCGTCGATCAATCCAATATTAAATGCCTGGCGGGTAGCGCTTCGAGAACCGTTTATGTTTTGATAGCCTTCGTATTCTAAAAAGTCTTTCATGACTTTCCATGCCAATTCATGGGTAAATTCAAAGCGCTGAATAATGCCTTCTTTAATAATATCTTCTGCGCTATCGTCATAAGTCTCGACGGCTTGTTTGAGTTGCAAAAAAGCTTTTTTAAAGTTAGTAAATCGTTGCTTCCAGCGAATATCGTCATCCATTTATTTACCCGACCCAATTATAAAGCAAAACAACATCCAATATTGGGAGCGAAAATGGATGTTTGGTTTAAAATGGTGGGCAGAAAAGCCTTGCCCACTCTACAGAGCTTATAGATAAATACTACCCCCTTTCTTTTGGTTCGTCAATTTGACATAAAAACCAATAGGCGAAGCTGAAAAAGAAAGAAGGAAAGAAAGGGGAGGGGGCGGTAAATAAAGGACTCTACCCCTTAGCTATCCTATGTAGGAGCGTCCGCCCTCGGCGCGAAGATAATAGAAAGTTTCAAAGAAAAAAGCATAATTCTAATCGCGCCGACTAGTACATGGACAGATATTTGCTCCTGCAATATCGGCATTCACTACATCCATGTGGATTATGCACATAGGTAGAGCAATGCACTAGGGCAGGAAGCCCGTAGGTAGAATAATGCAGGAGCTATTATCGAGGAGCAGCGAAGCGGTGTGCCGAGGGCGGTCGCCTCTACGAAACATTTTACTACAGGTGCTAAAGTTAGATTGAGATTTATCTAAAGTTAAGGCTATTTAATCACTTTGATAATTTAGCCTTTTTTTTGAGCCACAATTCACAGATGCCAATGCTTATTTAAGCTATGCTTTAGTCATATTAGATTTATGATCAGATTAAAAACTATGAACTATGTATAACAATGAAATAAATTATAAATCAGGATTTACACTGATAGAGCTGTTGGTCACGATTGCAGTGATTGGTATTGTTATGAGTATTGCGATTCCTAGTTTTACTCAAACCATTTTAAATAGTCGGTTAACGACGAATGCAAATGCATTAGTCGCCTCATTAAATTATGCACGTAGTGAAGCTATAAAACGAGGAGTAAGAATCCATGTTGCGAAAATAGGGGGAGTCAATCAAGTTTGGGATGGTGGCTGGAATATATTTATTGATTTAGATGGTGATGCAACATTTAACAATGCAGATACCTTATTAAAAACATATCCAGCAGTACCTACAGGTTTTACATTACGTACTGGAGCAAATTATGCCGTATGGATAGCTTACTTACCAACTGGACTGACTGCAAGTTCTGGAGGCTTTACAAATGACACCTTTAGGCTTTGCGGAGCAACGGGGAGTACAGTCAATTACCGAGACATTATAGTTAATGTGGTGGGAAGGGTTCGGGTTTCAACTGCAGCCGCAGTAACTTGTCCATGATGAAAGGTAAAAAGATGAGTAAAACACAAGGGTTTACCTTAATTGAAGTGCTTATATCAATGATGATTTTAGCTGTTGGTTTACTGGGCTTAGCCGCTTTGCAAGCAACAGGGTTAAGAAATAACCTAAGTGCTTACAATAGAAGCCAGGCCACTCAGCTAGCTTATGATCTGGCTGATAGAATGCGTGCAAACTCTGCTGATACTGGAACTTTAGCTGCTAGTACCTATAACACAATGTCTCCAACTGCTGCAGTTGTACAAAATAATTGTAAATTAGTAGCAAATGCTTGTACGCCTGCTCAAATGGCACAAAATGATTTGTTTGAATGGAATCGTGCTATAGCGGGAGGACCTGCAGTTGTAGGTCCTCCTGTTATGGTCGCTATGCCAGCAACACTACCACTAGGTCAAGGCATTATTTCCGGAGTGCTTATAGGTGCTGTTCCAAATCAAAAGATGTTATATACCATTACCATCAATTGGGATGATAACCGTGATGGGTGCGTGAACCCAGGCGATGCAGGTGCGGGTTGTGCGGGAAAGCCTAATGACCCAAATTTTCAAATGAGATTTCAATTATGAATAATGGTAGTTTGAAAAATAGACAGCAAGGAATGACCTTAATCGAGATTATGGTTGCTCTTATGCTTGGAGCCTTTTTATTAGCAGGCGTTATGCAGATTTTTCTAAGCAGTAAGCAAACTTATCGTATACAAGACAATATGTCTAGAATGCAAGAAAATGGGCGGTTTGCCATGGAGTTTATTAGTCGTGATATTCGGATGGCTGATTATAAGGAATGCTTCAGTGATATTAGTATTGGAGGGGAGGTTTTTGGCTCTGATAATTTAGGGTTAAATGGCTCAGATAGAATTACAGTGCTACAGAAAGATGATGATTGTACCCCAGGAAATCCAGATGTTTTTTCAGCAATTACTTTTTTTATTAATGCTGATACTAGTGGGCAACCAGCATTGTATAGAGTTACAGCAACAGGTTCGACTGTACCTCTTACCACTGTTGCTATTGATACTGCTGTTCCCCTAGCCACTGCAAATCAGGTGCTTATTGAAGGTATTGAAAGTATGCAGATTTTATATGGAGAAGATACCGACTTAGATGGCACACCTAATTATTATGTAGATGCAGATGCTGGCGATGGTGTAGGAGGGGATGTTGTTGATATGGATGAGGTTGTTAGCGTTAAAATTACTTTAACAGTTAGAAGTCTTGATAATAATTTAACGAATACAGGCGATGGTCGTTTAAGACGAACCTTTTCATCCACCATAGTTTTACGCAATCGATTAAATTAGAGGGGATTATGATAACAAAACAGTTAACCTCAAAAAACAAACAGACTGGTGTTGTTTTAGTGGTCAGTTTAATTATGTTGCTATTATTAACATTAATCGGTGTTACTGGAACACAAGTGACTACCTTGGAGGAAAAAATGGCGGGTAATTCAAGGGATCAGAATGTGGCCTTCCAGGCAGCTGAAGCAACCTTAGTTGAAGCTGAAACGTTTATTTTGACACAACTTTCAACGGGGGATGCGACTTATAACGTTGGAGGAGGGTTGCTCAGTTCTACACAAGCAGAACCTGCTGATTTTTTTCTAGCGGCTACTTGGACTGGCACGAACTCAGTTGTAACCTCTGATGGTTTTCGAGATTATTTTGTGAATAATTCTGGATTAACAATTGCTAACCCACGCTATATCATCAAAAGAATAGGTGTTATTGGCTCTAGCCCCGTTAGAACAGCTTTTAGAATAACTGCCAGAGCACAGGGGATTTCTCCAGGGACTCAAATTATTCTGCAAGAAATTTTTGAAAGAACGAATTAAAATAGAGGTAAAGTATGAAACATCAATTCATTCAGTCAACATTAGCCACGGTCTTTACTCTGTGCCTTTTCAGTATTTCTCAGCCTCCAGTGCAAGCCGCACCAGGAAACCTAGGGCAAATCCCTTTGTTTGTTGCGCCTCCTACTCCTCCTAATATTTTCTTTATGCTGGATGATTCTGGAAGTATGGACTGGACTATGCCGTCTGATGGGGTTTCAAGCCAGGCAATTACATTTCTTGGTTTTTATCACACCAGACCAGACCTTGATGATCTCGATTTTGGGTTGAATTCTACTCTTGAATGGAATGCTTGGTGCCCAGGTGCTAATCTTATGGCTTATAATCCTAATTTCCAATATAAACCTTGGGCGGCTAATATACCATCAACGAGTACTCCGTTTCCAGATCAGATAGACCTTACAAATGTTTGGGTTGATCCAGTTACACAGGGTGGTGGGTCAGTTTTTTATCAAAGTGGTGAGGATGCTTATGTACAAGGTTTTGAAAGTGGAACTATTGACCTATCTGGAGCTCCTGTTGTGCAATGGACTGATGATGGTAATGGGCAATATGATGCAGGGGAGTGTCCCAGTTCTTATGCTGACCCAAGAGTAATAAGAGCGGGTGACCTTCTTACTCAGTCTGAAAAAACAAATTTTGCTAATTGGTTTACTTATTATCGCATAAGAGAGCATGCAACTAAAGCAGCTGTTACTCAGGTTATCTCTACAAGCAGTGCACGTATGGGTATGGCTACATTATGGAATAATAATGGGGTAGGGAAAAAGATAAAAGATGTGAGTGTAGCAGCTAACAAAGATGAATTGCTTAATGATGTTGTACAATTTAATTCTGCTGGAAGTACGCCTCTTAGACAAAGTTTAAATCGGGTGGGTGAATATTATAAAGTAGGCACGAATGCACCAAGTGGTTTAAATATAGGGTCAGCTTCCAGTCCTATTTTATCTGCTGCTAACGGAGGAGAATGTCAGCAAAATTTCACCATGCTGATGACAGATGGAGCATGGAATGGTAGTTCTTCAGGGTTAAGCAGTTCTGAAAAAAATCAAGATAAAGTAATAGATAACCAATTTGTTTACCCTGCCCATAAAGATACTGAATCGCATACACTGGCAGATGTTGCAATGAAATGGTACAAAACTGATCTTGCGCCAGCTCTGGCAGGTAAAGTTCCAGTGCAATCAGGTGCTAATACACAAAACCTAGATGAAAATAAGCAACAGCATATGGTCACGTTTAGTATTGCTTTTGGCCCGACTGGAACCCTTAATGCTGACCCTGTTGATAGAACACTGGCCTTTCCCTGGCCGAAACCTACTATTAATTCAATCGAAACTGTCGATGATTTACGTCATGCAGCCTATAATGGTCGTGGTCAATTTCTTTCAGCTAATAATCCTGAAACCTTAATTTCTGCATTGCAGAATGTCATTTCAGATATTGAATCACGGCAAGGAAGTGCCTCGACAGTTTCTTTTAATTCTGCAAAGTTAGCGGCAGGTACTTCATTGTTCTTTGCTAGTTTTGATACAGTGGGATGGTCAGGTAATCTTAGAGCTTTTAGCGTAGACCCTGTTACGGGTGATTTAGGCACAACCCCAATATGGAGTGCTGCGTCTTTATTAGATAGTAAAACTAATACAGAGATGCTTAATCGAACTATTTATACTTGGGGGCAAGATTCTACGGGCACTAGTAATGGCGTGTTATTTGACTGGAGTATCACTGACCCTCAACCAAAAGCAAATATTCTGGATGATTTTAAGATAAATCAGGATGCATCTTCAGAAACTACACCTTTTACGAAAAGTCAGTTTCGATTAAATTATGTAAGAGGAGATACTAGTCAAGAAGGGGTTGGGTTGATTCGGAATCGTGCTAGTCGATTGGGGGATATTATCCATTCATCACCTCGTTTTGTTGGTGTGCCCGATTCAAATTGGCCTGATACTGGTTCTTTTGGCGTTGCTGGAAGTCGATATTCGAGTTATCAGTCTAGCTTGGAAACAACACCAAGAGAGGGTGTTGTTTATGTTGGGGCTAATGATGGTTTGTTGCATGGTTTTAAAGAAAGTAATGGGGAAGAGATCTTTGCCTATTTACCTAGTGCTACAACTTCTGCACTGGATAATACAGGGCTACATTATTTATCAGAAATAGATTATCAACATAGATATTATGTTGATGGCTTACCCATTTCAGCCGATGTATATATGCCTGTTGAATCAGCAGGAACAAGTGATTGGCGTACTATATTAGTCGGTGCGTTAGGTGGGGGCGGACAAGGGTTATATGCTTTAGATGTCACTGACCCAACCCAATTCACTAATACACAAGCAGCGGCTAAAAAAGCAGTGCTTTGGGAATTTACCAACCAAGATGATTCAGACTTGGGTTTTTCTTTTAGTGTTCCTCAAATAGCCAAAATGAATAATGATCAATGGGCTGTTATTATCGGCAATGGTTATAATGCAACAGGGACTGATACTGCAAAGTTAATGATTCTTTTTATTGAAAAAGGTATTGATGGTACATGGAGTACAGGAGATTATATTAAACTCGATACAATGGTAGGCAATACGAGTACTAAAAATGGTCTTTCTACTCCAACGTTGATTGACCTAGATAATAACGGTACGACTGATAGAGTCTATGCTGGTGATTTATTAGGAAATATGTGGGCCTTTGATGTATCAAATGCTCTTACTAGTAGCTGGAAGGTGGCTTATCAAGATACATTTGCGAATCCTGCCCCTTTGTTTACTGCAACACACTATAAAGCAGCAATAACTGATCCTGGAACCCCAGTGGTTCAAGTTTCAACAACAGCTCAACCAATTACTATGAAACCTTTATTGCTTAAGTCAGGTTCTGGGCTGGTTGATGATGCTACTAATAAACCAAATGTGATGGTTTATTTTGGTACGGGGCAATATATAGCAACAGGCGATGCAACAAATACTAATCAACAAACATTTTACGGTATTTTGGATGCTGGTGTACCAGTACCTGCAACTAAGCTAGTCGAACAAACCTTTATTACAAATGCAAATATTCCAATCGGGAACCGAGTGCTCACTCAAAATCCTGTGATATTTCCAGCACCTCCTAGTATTTTGCCTGCTGATGCAGGGGTAAAGTTAGGCTGGTTTATCAACCTTCCTGAGACAGGTGAAAGAGTAGTTGTTGATGCATTTGAGCATTTAGGCGTAGTCTTCTTTAATACCATGACCCCTTCTTCTGTACCTTGTGCAGCTGGGGGCGAAAGCTGGTTGATGGCTGCTGATATGAAAACAGGGGGTAACCCAACAGAAGGAGCTTTTGATACAAATGGAGATGGTAATTTTGATAATCAAGATCAAGTTTCTGATGGTACAAATGACTACAACGTTGCTGGGGTAAAGTTTGCCTTTGGTATTGCTTCAGCAACAGCAGTGATTACCAATCAAGATGGTAAGTCTTTTGCCTATCTTTCTGGAACAGGTGGGGCAGGTGGGGCGGGTGGAAATAGTGCTCATAAATTTAATCTTAATACTGCACCTGTAATATCAGGTAGTCGCCGGTCATGGATTCAGTTGTTTAATTAGCAATGTAATGTATCTTGGTGTTAATGAGAAGTCATAGTAAATAAGGATAACAAAATGAAAACAGGTAGAACGATTTATACACTTTGCTTATTATCTATTTTTGTGAGTATGCCTGTATGGGCTGAGAGAGGAGTTTCTAGAGGAAAAAATATAAATAATGTTGACCATTATGGGATAGTAGATGCTGTGTATTCTGATAAGTCATGTTTAGTTATTACTGACAGACTCTTTTGTTACACTCATGAAAGTGGGTTTTATAATAAATCTGGACAACGTATTTTTAGTATTGGTAATACTTTAAAACCAGGGACTCCAGTAATATTTCATTCATATCAGAAAGCTACCAAGCTTATGATCAAAAAATTAAAGATAATTTCTATGCGAGATTTTAAAAAGTCACAAAAATTATTTCTTAATTTATATTAACTAATTTTTTTTGAGGTTGTTATTGGGGATTTAGGCAAAATAAGATGTATAAAACACAGAGAATAATAAATGGATATAGATAAAGTACAGTTAAAATCACAAAAGGCATTTACCTTAATTGAATTGATGATAGTTGTTGCCATTATAGGTATATTGGCTAGTATAGCTTACCCATCCTATCAAGATTCAGTTAGAAAATCTCGTAGAGCGGATGCTAAAGGTGCATTGCTTGGTTTTGTAAATGCAATGGAAAGGCATTTCACAGAAACCAATAGTTATTGTGGTGCTGGAACCACTACTGTAGGCACATGCTTAGCTGCCACAGGTGCTCCAACTATTTTTTCAACAACAAGTCCTATTGATGGCACTACTGCTTATTATAATTTGACCTTAACACCTAGTGCGACCACTACAGTTATAACAATTACACCCACCACTTATAATCTTAGAGCAACTCCAATTGGTGCTCAGGCGGGTGATGGGATTTTAGAAATAAATAATACTGAGTCTAAAGGGCGTTGGGATAGAAATAATGATGGGGATACTAATGATGCAAATGAACAAACTTGGGATTAATAATTGTTATTTGTAATAAATTCTATTCATTTTTGGTGTTTTTGTTTAAAAATTAAAAAAATGTACTATTCTTAATAACGCAAGAATAATGCTTAATATAAAATTAATTTGATTTTTAAGGAAAAAAAATGAAACAGAAATTTAGTCGAAAATATTTTTTTAACGTAATGTTAGTTATTACGGGGTTGCTGTTGAGCAATGGCTCATCTGCTGCAACCTTTACAAATGGTGATTTTTCGAGTGGTTTTAATGGGTGGGGTGGGGCTGTAGGATCCTCTTCTGGAATAAATATTGTGGATCCTAATACGAACCCTAGTAACTTCAATATTTCTTCTGGTGCGGCTTTATTAACATCTAATACTTCTTTATTTGGAGGTAACTCGGTTGTTAATATTTTTCAAACATTTGTTGTTCAATCTTTATTATCCCCTAGTAATACCCTACTACTAGGGTTTGATTTCACTAAATCTTTTGATGATATTACTGATGTTTTTTTAGCGCAGATTGTTGAGTCTGGTAATCTATCTCATGCTATTGATTTATCCAGTGGAGGATCTTTTGATATTACAAGCTTTGCAGGTAAAAATGTTGAGTTGAGATTTGGTTTGGAAAATGTTGCCAGCCCTGATGGTTCTAATGATAGTTTAACTATTGATAATATCTTCATTAGTCAGAACCAAGTTAGTGTGCCTGAACCGACAACTATTTTATTAATAGGTGCAGGGTTGATGGCAATGAGACGTAAATTTATTTAAGATCTTTTTTTGTTTCATAGGCGGCTTTAGTTTGTCGAAGAGAGGTGTTCTCGTGGATCAAAAACACTATTTGTAGTTGGTGGTAAATCCGCTGATGTCATTTGAAGTAATGGTTCACTTCCCTCCTTGAAAAAGGGGGGTTGAGCGGGATTTGCCTAATAAAATCTCCCCCTAACCCCTCTTTTCCAAAGAGGGGGACTTGATCGGTTACAATTTGCTCCCAAGTGGAGAGAAGGAGCTAAGAGCGACTGTTACTTTTTAATAGGGTGAGTAGTTACATTTGCGAAATATTAGATTCTTTTTTATCATTGATATATCGGCAATCCTGCGATTCGAAGGTCAATCTTTTTCAACATAGCCTGATATTTTGCACTGTAAACAGATTCAAATCGCTGCTTAAATACTCTGTTACTCATATTTTCCGGTAAATCTCTCACTTCTGGCATAAAGGCTGTGTAGTCGCTAATAAACCCCATTCTTTTTTGTATCAATCTGGCTTGAGTATTTGATGCTACGGCTTTTTTCCCAAAATATAAGCCAGCCCTGTCACCAGCTAAATCAATAAAACTAAAGCCACTGCCGTGTTTAGCATCGGTGAGCTCTTTTTCTAGTCCTAGATAGTTAGCCAGTGATTCTGCACCGGTTGCGGCTAATACTGCAGAAACCATGAAGTGTTTTGCCATATCAGTTCTTCTATATAAAGATACAGAATATTGACGCTGAGTGACTGGGCTAATAT
>Ga0256840_1003977_pt1 | contig 11420 bp, 12 predicted proteins | sample 355202metaG_FD_185969 | JGI IMG/M metagenome (GOLD analysis project Ga0256840, IMG submission 185969) | Hydrothermal vent microbial communities from Mid Atlantic Ridge, Atlantic Ocean - 355-202 | ecosystem: Environmental > Aquatic > Marine > Hydrothermal vents | place: Atlantic Ocean: Mid...
TACGAAGAAGCAGGCACGCCAAGCGGTCAAAGAGCACGCGGAGAGAGCGGGTATGCCGTATGTGGCGACACGATGGCTCGGTGGGATGCTTACCAACTACCCGACCATGAAAAAATCCATCAGAAAACTCGAGATCATTGAGCAGATGGAAGAGAACGGACAGCTTGAGATGCTGACGAAGAAAGAGGCATTGATGCTTCTGAGAAAGAAAGAGAAGCTCAACTCTTACCTCGAAGGTTTCAGACACATGAAGAAGATGCCGGATATGATGTTCGTCATCGATGCGGTCAAAGAACACATCGCGGTCAAAGAGGCAAGAAGACTCGGCATCAAAGTCGTCGCCCCTCTTGATACCAACTGTGACCCTGACGTGATCGACTACCCCATCCCCGGAAACGACGATGCGATCCGTTCGATCAACCTCTTCTGTAAAGAGATCGCCGATGCCATCATCGAGGGTAAAGCGGCATACGCCGAAGCCAACGGTGAAGAGGTAGAGGAAGCACCAAGCTCTGCCGAAGTAGAAGAGATGGTCACCGAAGCCAAAGAAGAAGCGGCAGCGGCACCTGAGGCGGAAGAGAAAGCAGAAGCACCTGCGCCTGCAGCAGAAGAGAAAAAGGGTGATGACCTGACAAAACTCAAGGGTGTAGGCAAGGTCTATGCGGAGAAACTTAACAGTGAAGGTTTCTACACATTCTCGGATGTGGCGAATATGACAGATGAGCAGATCCAGGTGATGGAAGAGAAGTACAGCTTCAAAGGCGACTTCAAAGAGACAGTCGCACACGCAAAAGAACTGGCGGAGGCGTAAGATGGCGAATTTCGGACCAAAAGATATCAAAAAACTTCGTGAGATGACCGATGCGGGGATGATGGACTGCAAAAAAGCCCTCACTGCCGCAGACGGTGATATGGACAAAGCGGTAGAGTGGCTGCGTGACCAAGGGATCGGTGCCGCTGCGAAGAAAGCGAGCAAAACAGCAGCTGAGGGTGCGATCGGTGTCAAGGTCGAAGGACCCAAAGCGGTGATCGTAGAGATCAACTCTCAGACAGACTTTGTCGCTCAGAACGACAAGTTCAAAGACCTGATGAACAAGGTTGTCGAGCACGCATTCAACAACGACCTTGAAGATGCCGAAGCGATCAACGCTTCTACGATCGACGGACAGGATTTCTCCGAATTCCTCGCGCAGAACATCGCGATCATCGGTGAGAACCTTGTTGTCAGACGCTCTGCATTGATCAAAGGTGACGACAAAACTGCCGTAAGTGGTTATGTCCACTCCAACGGGCAAAACGGTGTTATCATCGCTGCCGAGTGTGAAGATGCGCAGACTGCTGAGAAAGTGACACCGGTACTTAGAGAGATCGCGATGCACGCAGCTGCGATGGCGCCTAAGACATTGACATACAAAGATTTTGATCCCGAGTATGTCGCAGAAGAGACCAAAGGGCGTATCGAAGCGATCAAAAAAGAGAACGAAGAGCTTGAGCGTCTGGGTAAGCCGCTCAAAAACATCCCTCAGTACATCTCTCGTGCACAGCTGACAGATGAAGTGCTTGCAGCGGCTGAAGAGGCGATCAAAGAAGAGCTTAAAGCCGAAGGTAAACCCGAGAAGATCTGGGACAAGATCCTTCCGGGTAAACTGGACAGATTCATCTCCGACAACACGACGCTTGATCAGGAGCAGTGTCTTCTCGATCAGAAGTTCGTCATGGACGACTCCAAAACCGTTGCCGAGTACTTCGAAGAGAAGTCCGGTGGAAAAGCGAAGATCACGACATTCACCAGACTTGAGGTCGGTGAAGGGATCGAGGTCGAAGAAGAAGACTTCGCAGCCGAAGTTGCGAAGCAGATGGGTGCGTAAGCATCACAGTATGATCCATCATATCGCTACGGCATATTGCCGTAGCGATTCTCTCTTTTCTTTTTCTATTCACTCGCCATTACCACACTTATCCTCCAAAGGAATCAGATGAAAGTCATCATTGACCTGATCGAAGATATCAGAGAATCCATCGCCAATGCCGAATCGTTTGAGCTAAGAGCAGGACTGCTTAAAAGTGATCCTGAGGATAGCAATAGACTTGTCTATGCCGGGGAGGCACCGTTGAACGCTTACAACGTGGATGGAGAGAGCAGAACACTTCGTTTTGAGATAGACGGGAGTGACAAGCGGATCACGGTAGGGGAATTGATACCGGCGTTATTGATCCTTGATATGGATGCGATGATGTATGAGATCAGACTAAATATCAATGCACAGTATCGGAATATGGAGATTGTGGGGTTTGGAAAGAATGAAGAGCAGGAGGCATACCTGCTCTTTGTATCGGTCTAAGCATAGAGGCTCTCTTTGCCGAACTCTTTGGTAAGCAGGGCATAGAAGAGTGCGCGGTATTTGTTACGGTTGGAGCTTCCCATCGATTCACAGACCTTTTTGATGGCGGCATCGAGTTCCGCACTATCACTCAGTCCGAGCTTTTTGATCAGGAAATTCTTCTTGACCGTTTCAAGCTCACTGCTGTCGGAGCAGGAGACCGTCTCGGCATCTTTGTTGTAGATGGAGGGACCTAACCCTTTTGTCACAGCAGCGATCAAGGCTTTATCAAGCCCCAGTCCCAGATCTTTTGCCGAAGCGATGTACTGTTCGACTTTCTCGTCAAGTTTACTCATTTTTCTTCCTTTTTGTTGTATTGCAGATTCATTATAACAGTAAAAAGTCCCTTAATTATAACAAAAAATGATCTCAAGTCAAATCACGAGGTTGTTGCTCAAGCAGAATCCAGTTCATGTTGATCTTGTATTTGTGACAAAACCGGGCGATCGCTTCGTAGGGGATCTTGTTGCGTCGTTTGATCACTGCAAAATACTGAGGGTCGAGTTCGAGTGCCGCAGCGACATCTCTGTCCCGTATCTTTGGTTGCTGGTACTGTTCTGTAAGTATGCTTTTGAGACGATGTAGTACTTCCGAAAAAGGTATCATAGCACTCCTTTAGAATTGGAATAGGCTATGATACTCTATATCGCAAGAAGAAGTGAGATTTATGTCAAATTGACATATTGGCGTTGTTTTAAAATTTCTCCGAGTCGATCTCTATTACCGTATGGACATTGCCTCTTGGGTTGAAGTCTGCGATAAGTTTCATAGACTTTGGCTGTAGTTTCTCATAGAGCGTATCGAAGATCTCATTGGCAGAGTTCTCATGAGAGATATAGCGGAACATGAAGGAGTTGATATAGAGTTTGAGTGCCTTGAGCTCGATGACGGTTTTGTCCGGTACATAGGAGAGTTTCAGTGTTGCAAAGTCAGGATAGCCCGATCGTGGACACAGACACATGAACTCAGGCAGTTCGATATTGATGGTATAGTTTTTTTCGTGATCGTTAGGCCAGAAATTCTCCTGTGCATGGATATCAAATTCGCGTATCTCTTTTTCGCCGTATTTCATGGTTTTCCTTTAGTTATATTTTGCGATCAGTTCATGCTCATTGATCGCTTTTGCGATACCGAAACCCTGGAGGTAGTCAATCCCCATCTTGATAAGCTCTTGTTCCTGCTCAGGTCTATCCACCCATTTGGCAACGGTTGTGATCTGAAGCTCTTTTGCCATTTGGATAAGAGAATTTAACATGGTGCGCGTATTGGTATCATCAAGTTTGGTTACGTAGTCGCGGTCGAACTGGATCATATTGAAGTGGAAATGTTTCATGTATTCCATGGAGGCATTCGATGAGCCGAAGTTGTCGATGGCGATGCGTACTCCCTTTTTTCGGAAGCTCTCAAGCGTTTTGAGATAGCCGCTGAGGTTGTGGTGTGTTCTGCGTTCATAGAGTTCGATGATCAGTCGCTTAGGGTTGACCTCGCTGTATAAGAGCTTGTCGAAGAAGGCTTCCTGAAATGCTTTGTCCCTCAGGGAGAAGGGAGAGATATTGAAAGAGAAGCTGATCTTCTCATCAATAAGCGGAAGGGTGTCGAGGATATGCTCAAAAAGTGCCATATCGTACGCTCGTCCTTTACCAAGACGGTTGATGATAGGCAGATAGACCCTTGGGAGTATCTCTCCCATGGAGGAGGAAAAGAGCTTTACCGAGATCTCATAGATATCTACATTCCCTGTATGTACATTGAGCAGGGGACGGAAAGAGAGTCGAAAGGTCTTTTTATCCAGAGCGGTGAGCACACATGACTCTATTTCGGAGAGTGCCTGAGAATCCATGACGCTATTGGCAGCTCTTTCATTGTCTTGGCTTTTATCCTGTACGGCAATAAGATGTTTCAGTCGACCGATATCTTTTTCGAGATCCTCTCCTGTATTGGTGATTGCTGCGAAGGCATAATCGATCTCGATCTGATCGATCAGATGGTTTTTTTCGATAAAGCGTCTGAAGATACTCTCGATATCTTTGGTCTCCTGGTCTATTGCGATAAGGAATTCCGCACCGTATCGTCTGGCGATCAATGCTTTGGAGAGACCTTCATTTTTGAGGGTATCGTTGAGGGTATGGATGATTGTATAGAGAAGTGTATCGACCGCTTCCGTACTATAGTTTTCGTTGATCGTGGAAAGGTTACGAATGATTAGCAGTACAATGGTCTTTGGGTGGTATTCATGCAGCTTTTGGGCAAATGCCTTTTCGTTGAATCCCTGTGTCGTCTGGTCTATCAGGCTCTCTTTGACACTCAGCTCCATCAAAAAATAGATAAAGTAAACCGTAATGAAGATAAGACTACCGAAAAGAAAGGTCATCTCCAGATCGATGGAGAAGCTTTTGTCTCTGAAAAAGATGCTGTAAAAGACAAGGGATACCAGGAGAATAACAGGTATGCCGGCTCGCAGAGCAAGTTTAAATCGGCGTTCCCGCTCTTCTAGTTCGGAGAGGAGCATGGATCAGACATCCAGGTGCTTGACATCTTTAGCGTGCTTCTCAATATAGGCACGTCTTGGCTCTACCTCATCGCCCATAAAGAGTGTAAAGGTTTCGCTTGCCTCTTCAATGTCGTTGATCTTGACCTGAAGCAGGCTTCTGTTCTCCGGTGTCATGGTGGTCTCCCAGAGCTGCTCGGGGTTCATCTCACCCAGACCTTTGTAGCGTTGGATATAGGCGCCCTTTTTGGCACTTGCCTCTACCTCTTCAAAGAGCTTGAGCAGGTCTTTGTCGGCAAACTCATCGGTGATATGTTCTTTGATCTTCTGATGGATGTGGATCGCTTCATTGTAATGCGGATTGGTGAAGAGGATATCGTCCACGATCAGCTCTTCGAGTCCGTCGTTGGTCTGCACGAAGTAGTGCAGACGCTCCTCGGAGACGGTTTTGTTGAGGATATTGTAGCCAAGATCGGTGATGTACTTCTCCAGTATCTTTGCCAGTGTTTTGTTGTCTGTACCCACCACATCGGGGGTTTCGATCATGTAGCGCAGCACTTCGACCAGTGCGAAACGCTTCTCGATCTCCTTGAGCGTCATGCGGTAGTATGCCACCAGCTTGAAGAGGTCGATCAGGTCATTACGACCCATCGTGGTACTTTCGATCGCATCGATACCGTTCTCGATGAGGAAGTCGTTGAGTGCTTTGTCATCTTTGAGGTAGGTCTCGTTCTTCCCTTTTTTGTAGCGGTAGAGCGGCGGTTGTGCGAGGTAGAGGTAGCCCTTCTCGACCACCGGACGCAGGAAACGGAAAAAGAAGGTCATCAGCAGGGTCTGGATGTGGCTTCCGTCGACATCCGCATCGGTCATGATGATGATCTTGTGGTAGCGCAGCTTCTCTTCGTCGAACTCGTCGCCGATTCCGCAGCCAAGTGCGGTGATCATATTTTTGATCTCGTCGGATTTGAGGATCTTCTCCAGTCGTGCTTTTTCGACATTGAGGATCTTACCCTTAAGCGGCAGGATCGCCTGAAAGACACGATCACGTCCCTGTTTGGCTGAACCGCCTGCAGAGTCTCCCTCCACCAGATAAATCTCGCTGATTTCGGGGTCTTTGCTCTGGCAGTCGGCAAGTTTACCCGGCAGCGTACCCACACTCATGGAGTCCTTGCGTTTGACAAGGTCACGCGCACGTTTGGCGGCATCGCGCCCTTTGGCGGCAAGCAGTACCTGTGCCATGATCGCTTTGGCTTCGATGGGGTTCTCTTCGAGGTATTTGTTGAACTGCTCTGTAAAGAACTTCTGTACCAGCGGACGGACATAGGAGGAGCCGAGTTTCCCTTTGGTCTGTCCTTCGAACTGCGGCTCGGGAACACGTACGGAGACAATAGCAACAAGCCCCTCTTTACAGTCATCTCCGGTGATCTTGGTGCCTTTCTCTTTAGCACTGGCATTTTTCGCAATGTAGCTTGAGAGTGAACGGGTCAACCCTGCTCTGAATCCCGCTTCGTGGGTACCCCCCTCCGGAGTCTTGATGTTGTTAACGAATGAGAGGGTTTTTTCGCTGTCGGAGTCGTTGTACATCAGCGCAATATCGATTTCGATATCATCCGCTTTGCCTTGGAAGAACTGTGCATTGGAGATGGGGGTCTTGGTGTTCATATCCTCGACAAACTGCTTGAGCCCTCCCTCGAAGTGGTAGATCTCCTTGGTGCCGTCGCGCTCATCTTTGAACTCTATTTTGATGTTCGGATTGAGGTAGCAAAGTTCCTTGAAACGTTTCATCAGGATCTGTTTTTGGAACTCGACACTTTCGGTAAAGATCGTCTCATCCGGCCAGAACTCGATCTTGGTACCTTTTTTACGTGTGGTTCCCGTTGTTTTCAGCGGCTCTTGCGGGATACCCTTTTGAAAAGACTGTTCATAGACCTCTCCGTCTTTAAATACAGTTAGATGCAGCTCTTTAGATAGGGCGTTGACGACGGAGACCCCAACTCCGTGCAGACCACCCGAGACCTTGTATGTATCTTTGTCGAACTTCCCTCCCGCATGCAGGACAGTCAGTACGACTGTTGCTGCCGAGATCTTCTCGGTAGGATGCTCTGCGACAGGGATACCACGCCCGTTGTCTTCGATGATGGCAGAACCGGATTTGGTGAGGGTGACCTTGATCGTGTCACAAAAACCTGCCATCGCCTCATCGATAGAGTTGTCCACGACCTCATAGACAAGGTGATGAAGACCTTTGGTAGAGGTGTCACCGATGTACATTCCCGGTCTTTTTCGTACCGCTTCGAGCCCTTTGAGGACCTTGATGTTACTTGCGCCGTATTCTGCCATAGTGAGACTCCATATCTGTGGGGTAAATAATCATATATTTTACCGAAAAAAACTTAGAGTCTAGGCAGGCATCGATACCGATGGAAGCGGCATTATAGCGTTATCAGAGTAGTGTGTGATTTTGCTGTTTTTTGGTGACGACAATATCGATACTGTTGGGGTCTTTCGGGTAGGCTTTCTGTGCATAGGCATCGATGGCATAGCGTCCGATCATCGCGGCATTGTCCGAACAGTACTGCAACGGTGCGGTATGCATCGTTTTGCCAAACTCGTCACAGAGTTTTTCATAGGCATCTCTCAGGTAGAGGTTCGCCGAAGCACCGCCGACGATGGCGAAGTCTTTGATGGGCTCTTGTTTGAAGATCTTTTTGCTTTTTTGCAGCAGGTGCAGCTTGACCGCTTTTTGGAAGGAGGCGGCAAGGTCACACTTGTCCTGTTCACTCATCACTTCACTGCCTCCGAGAGATTCGACGGTAAGCCTTACGGCATTTTTAAGCCCCGAAAGGGAGAAGGCGATTAGCTTGGAGTTGCGAAGGGGGACAGGCAGATCGAAACGATTCTCGTCCCCTCTGCGTGCCATCTCTTCGATGATCGGTCCTCCAGGATAGCCCAGCCCCATCATCTTGGCGGTCTTGTCAAAGCTCTCTCCTACCGAATCATCCATACTCGTCGCGAGGATCTCCATCTTCTCAAAGTTCTCTACACGCACCACCATCGTATGCCCGCCGGAGATCAGCAGTATGAGCATCGGAAATCGGGTAGGCTTCTCGATAAAAAGGGAGTAGATATGCCCTTTGAGGTGATGCACGGGGATAAGGGGAAGTTGTTTGAGCACGGCGAGGGTCTTTGCCATCGCGATTCCCTCAAGCAGTGTCACCCCCAATCCGGGCTGGTTGGTCACGGCAACGGCTTTAAGCTTGTCAAACCACGGTTTGGTCTCTTCGAGGATGCGTGGAAGGGCGACCGCATGCAAGCGGGAAGCAAGCTCAGGTACCACGCCGCCATAACAGGCATGCTCACGCTCCTGAGAGATCTTTTTGTGATAGAGGAGTTTGTGGGTCTCTATCTCGGTAATGGCGATTGAGCTGTCGTCGCAGGAGCTTTCGATAGATAGAATCATCAGGAGTGCTCCTGATGATTGAGTGGGTAGTGGGTAGTGGGTAGTGGGTAGTAGATGGGGTATGCATTGCGTTGCAATGCTTTTGTCTTTTTTCTATTTCGGTTTCTCATTTCTCATTCCTCATGACTAATTTCTCTATCCACTCCCATTTGCCGTATCCACTGTCGGCATTGATGTGTCCGGCATTTTCGAGGATGGTCATCTTTGCACCGATATGTGCGGCAACGGCTTGTGCTTCATCCAGTTTGACCCACGGGTCGTCGTCCGAGACGATGAGGTGTACCTCTTTGGCTCTGATATCATCCGGAAGCGGGCAGGGAAAGAAGCTTTTTATGGTCTTCTCCTGCGTATTCAGGCTTGGTAATGAGACCATGAAGAGTCGTTCTACCGGGGGTATATCGGTCTCTTCGCAGAGCCACATCCAGAGGTTGTTCGCCAGAGAGTGGCAGACGACGGTATCGGGACGGAACTCCTCAAGGATCGCTTTGACCTGCCTGATCCATCGGTTCTTGGAGGGAAAGTGACAGTTGTCCAGCAGCGGGAAGCTGACGGTGCCGTAGTTCTTAGCAACCTCTGCGGCAAGATGCGCCTGCCAGTGCGGGTAGTCACTGCCGCCCCAGCCGTGCAAGATAAGGAGCTTCATGGGAGCTCCTTATCTTGAGTGAATAGTGAATAATGAATAGTGAATAGTGATGGTATGCATTGCGTTGCAATGTGTTGATTATGTGTCATTCGTAATTCGTCATTCGTCATTGACAATACCTTCTTACCTCTGTATCTATCGCTATAATCTCATCGATACTGTCCAGTCTCACATTCTCAAAGTGCCTATAGGCATCCAGTACGATCTCACTCATCCCGAAGAAGCTGCACTTCTCCTGTTGGAACTTTTCGATAGCGACTTCGTTGGCGGCATTGATGACGACGCCCAGGTGCGGGTGGGTCAGCAGGTGTTCTTTGAGCTGCCAGATAGGGTAGCGATCGGCGCTGATGGGCAGGAACTCCAGTGTGCCGACCTCCAGCAGATTGACCGGTGGCAAGATCTCTTCTGCCACCTCTCCTTGAAGTGCGAAGGCGATAGGCAGTTTCATATCCACGCCGGCAAAGTGCGCAGTGGTTGAGCCGTCTTTGAACTCGACCAAAGCGTGAATGATCGACTTTTTCTCGATGACAGCATCGATGGTGCTTGTATCAAAGAGCCATTTGGCTTCGAGCAGTTCGAAGAGCTTGTTGGTCATTGTCGCCGAGTCGATGGTGATCTTGCTGCCCATCGACCAGTTGGGATGTTTGAGCGCATCGGCAAAAGTGGCATTACGCATCTTGTCGATCTCCCAGTCACGGAACGCCCCGCCGCTTGCGGTGATGTAGAGCTTACTAAAAGGGCGTGTGTTCATCAGATAGCATAGTCCGAAGTGTTCGCTGTCAATGGGGGTGATGAGATCCATATCGATGAAGGCGCCGGCAACGACAAGTGACTCTTTGTTCGCCAGTGCGACCCGCTTGCTAAGTTGCGTGGCTTTGAGGGTAGGGGCAAGCCCGGTATATCCTACCAGCGCATTGACGATGGTGGGGCTTTGGGACTCCTCGATGATAGAGAGGATCCCCTCTGCGCCGATACGGATATCAGAGTGATTGACTCTGTGTCTGTCGGCTTCGTTGGCGATAGCCACGACCTTGGGGTTGTGGGTTGCGATCTGCTTATTGAGCAGGTCAATATTGCTGCCCGCGACGAGTGCTTCGATGCGGATACCGTAGCGTTTGGCGATGATGAGTGTGTTGACCCCGATAGAGCCGGTAGAGCCCAGTAGGACGATGGAGGATGGCATGGGTTATAAAAACGCTCTTAGGGCTATGACCATCATCGGCGCACCGAAGAGATAGCCGTCGATCCGGTCGAGGATACCGCCGTGTCCTGGGAGCAGATCGCCGCTGTCCTTGACGCCTGCTTCACGCTTGAGATAGCTCTCGAACAGGTCTCCGAACACTGAAGCGACGGAGGTCAGCAGAGTGACGACAAAAGCGATCCATCCCGGAGCGATATAGAGACCTACATAGGTACCGATCGCCGTAGCGAAGAGGATGCCGCCCATAACTCCTTCAAGTGTCTTATTTGGAGAGGTGTCGGAGAATTTGGTGCGTCCGATTAGCTTGCCGGTAAAGAACGCCATCACATCGGTCAGTGCCACAGTTACTAAAAGCCAGAACATTGCTGCGATTCCAAAATCATCATAGAGGATCAGAAAGAAGAAGATACCGCTGACAGGGTAGAGAAAAGGGAGGATCAGTCGCTTGTCGAAGTTGTGGAAGTAGGCGATGGAGCCGCCGAAGATGATCGAAACAAAGTAGAAGAGGTCGTCGGGATTGGGGTAGACATAGGCAAAAAGCCAGAGAACAACCGCCCAGAAGTAGGCAGCCGGACCAACCAGCCTAAAGAGCTTCATCGCTTCATAGAAAGCGAAGATATATACCGTGCCCAAAAAGAGCCACATCACAAAAAAGTTATCCATCCAACCGATGAATCCGACAAGTGCCAGCAGTCCAATACCGGTCATCCAGCGCTCTTGATGGTCTGTAAATATTTTAGTCATTCCCTCTTCCTTGGATCTGGTGAGATATTGGAAAATATTATACCACAAAGGGTGTTAAACCCGTATCTCCACTCCTTCTTTAAGAACGGGAATGGTCTGATATTTGTCATACTCCACACTGCTGCCCTCCTGGATCTTGACGAATTTACGCTTGGTGTAGTCCACCAGATAGTTGCCCGGCTGATCCGTGGAGAAGTCCACACAGAGTTTGGCTGCGGCGTGCAGTACCGAGTCAGGAAGGTTCTGTTTGTCGGTACGGATGATGACGTGCGAGCCGGGAATCTCACGGGTGTGCATCCAAATATCGTTGCTTTTGGCGGCTTTGAGCAAGGCTTGGTTCTCTTTGGCATTGCGCCCGACCATTACCTTGTAATCTTCGATCCAGAAGAGTTCCCCTTCGCGCATCTTCTCCTTTTTGCGTGAGGATCTGCCCCGTTTGGGGACGAGCAGTTCCAGATCGTAAGGAGTGGTGGCCTGGTCGATAGCGTAGCGGATGTTTTCAT
>Ga0256840_1003978_pt1 | contig 11420 bp, 9 predicted proteins | sample 355202metaG_FD_185969 | JGI IMG/M metagenome (GOLD analysis project Ga0256840, IMG submission 185969) | Hydrothermal vent microbial communities from Mid Atlantic Ridge, Atlantic Ocean - 355-202 | ecosystem: Environmental > Aquatic > Marine > Hydrothermal vents | place: Atlantic Ocean: Mid...
CCTGATTAAGTCGATTAGAATTTAGCGCAGAAAAATATCGGCAGATTTGGCAAGCTAAAAATAATTGGAAACCTCCTAAGAGCTAAAGAAATTCGATTTAATCGTTTGTATCAGTTCTTTTACATCAAACTTGTGGTGTCTTTCATGGGCGACACCAAGTTGTTGCATATCTGCCAGACCAGATTCACGGGCATGGTCAATAAAGCCTTTGTTCTTCCAGAAAAATGCGCCAGGCATAGTGGTTGGAATAACCAGTGCATAGAAAATTATACGTCCCAAATATGCCATTAGAACTATTGATAGTGAAAATAGGATACCTACTATAATTCCTATACCACCAGATAAACTGCTTACATTGATAATTAACGCTAGTAGTATATTAAATACTAATAGAGTATTTCTTAGGTAGTAGGTTTTTCCAAAGCTTGTTGTTTGCTCATAAAATGCAGCTTGTCCTTCACCTGATCCTTTCTTTAAATCTTTTGCATGAAAGATAAGTCCAACTGCTTCAATAATTAATCCAAAGGCAATAAAGCCTGCAAAAACTTTAATTAGAGCAAAACTATTCTCTAGGAAGATGACGCTTACCATAGCCATTAATAATGCGCCTAGTGAAAACATCGAGCCATAAAAGGTGCTGGCTGTTTGCCAATGATCCCAAAATGGACGTGCTTTAATTCGATAGAGTTTATACATATAGTACGAACCCACCGCAAAGCCGATCATTCCCAGTAGCGCAGATGCACCAGCCATAAAATGGGTAAAGCCATTATCAAACAATGAGAAAAAGGTATACCCTGCCAAACCAGTAAAGAAGGCAGAAACCCCTGCAATTTCACGACTTAATGGTGAATGTCGTAGGTTATTGAAGCCTCTATAAAAACGATGTGGTTTACCTAGGTGCATATTTAGCTTGTAAAGCCCAACCCCCATTAAAACAAACATTGTAATAAGTAAAGGTATGAAGGCTGATGACTGTTGCAAGGCGGTAATTGCAGGCAAACCAAATAGTGATCCACCCACAACTAACAATACAAAAGCTCCCATCACGGCTTGTGAGGTTAAGGTAAATATAACGTGTGCATTTTCATGTGAAGCTAATAATTTCTCTAAGCCCCAATATTTTGTTTTTCCATGTTTATCATCTAAAACGGGCTGGTATTTTTCTGCATTATCATCACGATGATATTTTATGGCTGTTGAATCCACACGCTTCATTTCACGATTCAATGTTTTAGTTTGCTGAAAACGAATATTGGGATGAGTAATACTTGGATCAGGAAAACCGGGAATGTGTGCATCGAGCTGTGTACGATCTTTTGGGGTAGTTTCAATCACACCAAACTCTAGTGCATTGCCTAAACAAGCAGAAACACAGGCAGGTTTTAAACCAACTTCAAGGCGATCTACACACATATTACATTTTGATACAGTGCCTTCAACGGGATCAAGTTGTGGTGCATTATAGGGGCAAACCCAAGTACAGTAACCACAACCAAAGCAAATATCAGGATCTTGCAGGACTGCACCATATTCAGCAAATTTTGTATAGGCGCGAGTAGGGCAGCCCTTCAAACAAACAGGATCATCGCAATGATTACATGCCATTGATATATTTTGGCGACGATAATCTGGGTATGTGCCGCCTTCAATAAAGCCAACAGAGCGAAAAGCAATGTGACCCACATTATCATTTTTCTCACTACAAGCCGCTTCACAGGCATGACAAGCGATACAGTTATCAGCAGTAAAATAAAAACCATGCTGTTTATAACGATTCGGGTTATCACCCACTGCGCCATCATTATTTATATTTAGGCTTTGATCACGTAATGCATCACCGTCAATGGTTAGTTCTATAGCCTTTCCATAGCGGTTTTTATCTTTGCTATCCTTGTGTTGTGAGGATTGTGAGGGATTTTGCAAAAATGCATATTTTGGTTCGTCTTCACGTACTGGGAACATTAGTCTCTAACTCAATATTTTTCATAAAAAAAGCAGACTGAGAGAAAGGAGATAACTCCCAGTCTGGAATGCCATTACAAGCAAAAGCTTAAAACTTTCGCATTTCCATACTCATCTGTGCGGCTGTTTTTTGATCTTTTATCCGTTCAATGCGTACAGCAGATTGCTTATAAGCAGGCTGGCGCGAATGTGGGTCTAATAAACCCAGTGTTAAACGATTGGCGCAATCATGAAAATGAAAGGGCACAAATACCATATTTTTTGGTACACGATGGGTTAATTGCGCCATAACAATCGCATCTGAACGTGGTGAAACCAAACGAATATAATCACCTGCGTTCACACCCAATTCTTTGGCGGCATCAGGGTTCATTTCAGCAAAAGGAATGGGGCTATATTTATTGTTGTTACTCAACTTTCCTGTTTTACTGCGACCATGCCAATGCTCAATTAAACGACCAGTATTTAGCCAAAAAGGGAATTTGTCATCAGGCACTTCATTATTATCAATAAATGGTAATGGGATTAATTTAGCCTTGCCATCCGCATATCGAAATTGCCTGTCTTCGGTATAAAGGCGCACTCCACCTTTTGCAGGAGCTTCACCCGCATCAGCTTGTTTTTTTGTATAAGGCCACTGAATGCCACGATTTTTTTCTATTAGCTCGTGTGTCATGCCAGAATTATCCGATAATCGACCTTCCGATAACTTGCCCATTTCCAGAAAAATATCAGCCGCTTTTTCAGGAAACACCACATCACCACTTTTATTAAAACGCTCAGCCATACGATTAAAAATCCATAGATCAGGCTTTGAGTTTCCATGAGGCTTTACAACGGGTTTGACCACATTTATACGTCGTTCAGTGTTAGTCATTACGCCATCTTTTTCAGCCCAAGTTCCTGCGGGTAAATAAACATCCCCATATTGCGCACTCTCGGTATCTTCATAACAATCTTGAATAATGCAAAATTCGAGTTGTTCCATAGCCTTGCGAATACGAGCAGTATTGGGTAATGAACTCATTGGATTGGTTGCAATTAGCCATAAACCTTTGATTTGTCCTAATTCCATCGCCTGATAAATATCAGTTTGAAACATACCTCGTTTTTTAGGGAAAAACTCAGGGTCAACATTCCAGAATTTACCAATATATTCACGATCCTCTGGGTTTTCTAATAAACGATGATTCGGCAAGCCCGAACAAGATGACCACTCGCGAGTACCCATTGCGTTACACTGACCCGTAATGGATAAACTAGTACCGCCAGGGATGCCAATATTGCCCGTAATTAATGCCAGATTATTGATGCCAACAACACCATCAGAGCCATGTGTGCTTTGATTAATGCCCATTGTCCAGATTTGCATTGCTGCATCAGCCTTTGCAAACTGCCTTGCCACGACTCTGATAGTATCCTCATCAATACCACAGATTTTAGACGCAGTAACAGGGTCATACTTAGCAACTTCAGCTTCTAACTCTTCAATGCCATTGGTGTTGGCCTCAATATAGCGACGATCTTCTAAGCCTTCATCCAGAATCACATACATCATGGCATTCATCAGCACCACATCAGTGCCTGGTGTTACGGTCAAATGACGATCTGCATTTTGTGCCAGCATAGTAACGCGTGGATCAATAACAATAAGCGGGAAGCCTTTTTTCTCTTGTGCTTCTTTCATGCGCCAATAAATAATGGGATGTTGCTCAGGCAGGTTTGAACCCCATGCAATCAAAACATCCGTATGCTCAAAATCTTCATAACAACCTGGCGGACCATCAGAGCCGAACGAGCGTTTATAGCCTGATACAGCAGATGCCATGCAGAGGGTAGTATTACCATCATAATTATTCGTGCCAATAAGACCACGGGTGAGTTTACCTAATGTATAAAACTCTTCGGTCAACATTTGCCCTGTAGAAATGACCGCCACTGAATCACGCCCATATTTCTCTTGAACACGTCGAATTTCATCATGACAATGATCAAGTGCTGTATCCCAGTCGGTGGTTTTCCACTCATCCAGAAAACTATCCCGCATCTTAGGCTCAGTGCCACGCCCTGCCGAATCAAATAATTCATGCTCAAAAATACCTTTTAAGCACAACTTACCTCGGTTTACATCAGCATTACCCACACCACGCGATGATACCGCCTTGCCTTCTTCGTTCAAGCCAACTTCAATAGCACAGCCTGTTGAGCAATAGCCACAGGTAGCGTATTTCCACTCTTTGACTTTCTTGTCAGCTATTTTAATAGGATTTTTTTTACTACGACCAAATAACATGGTTACTCACAATTGAAATTTCTATTTAAACATCTAAGCAATAATAGTGCCAACTATTTAAAATGCTAAATTGAGGCAGGTAATATCATTGTAGGATTAGCACTCCATCAATATTGGTTATAGATATAGATACCCATCCCCCCCCCTTTTCTTGTATTTTTTATAATATAGAGAGCTACAAGAGTTTTTAATCGTTCTAAGGTTTGGGGGTGGTTGCTTGGTGCTTGGCTGGTAGTAATATAGTTTTGTAGGTTGGTGCTGAGGTACGAAGCCCATAAACATCATAATCTGAGCTTATCAAATTCGTTAAATAGAGCAACTATTCGCCTCTTTTGATAAACTCACCTTATAATGTTTCTGGCATTTTCGTTTCAATCCGAGTTCTCGGACAGCCTCCTAGTCAACTTAATCAGGTTTTCCTAAAGCAGATCACAAAGAAGTTTTATTGCACTATTTCAGGGCAGTTGTTGAGGGTGGCTGTGCTTTATTTAGCCAAAGCATTCAACCATTCTTTTGCCCATGCTCTGCGATTTTTTGCAACTTCCTTGTCATCAAAAAATAATGCTGGTGATGGATCAACAAGCTTTTTAAAAGCTTCTGGGAGTTTTTCGGGTGACAATGCTGCTGGAAACATCCAGTTATTTGTTGGGATAATAGTTTGGAATTTTTCACTCAACATAAAGCTTAAAAACTTTTTACCCAGCTCTTTTTGCTTGCTCGCGGCGACTAATCCAGCAACCTCTACTTGCTGATAGTGACCTTCTGAGAATTTTGCAGCTGCAAAGTTATTCTTCTTCTCTGCAACAATATGATAGGCAGGGGAAGTCGTATAACTTAAAACCATCGGAGCTTCACCTTTTAAGAATAGGCCATAAGCCTCGCTCCAGCCCTTGCTCACCGTGACAATACGTGGCGCAAGTTTTGTCCATGCCTCTGTTGCTTTATCGCCATATACCTTTTTGATCCAAAGCAATAGCCCTAAGCCAGGTGTGCTAGTGCGAGGGTCTTGAATCAGAATTTTAGGTGCATCTTTGTTTTCAACTAAGTCTTTAAGGCTTTTGGGCGGGTTTTGTAATTTATCTTTATCATAGACAAATGCAAAATAGCCATAATCATAGGGGAGAAAAATCTCATCTGTCCATTTTTGAGGAAGCGTTAAATTATCAGCAGTTATGCCATGAGGAGCAAAAAGCCCCGTACCGCGTGCATCAGCCGAAAGATTGGTATCCAAGCCTAAAACAACATCTGCCTTAGTGTGTTTTCCTTCTAAAATCAAACGGCTTAAAAGAGAAACACCATCTTCAAGTGCAATAAATTTAAGCTTACAATCACATTCTTTCTCGAATGCTTCTTTAACCTTTGGACCAGGGCCCCAATCACTAGTGAACGAATCATAAGTATAAACAGTTAAAGTTGGCTTATCTTCAGCAGAGGCTGTACTCACAAATGCAAAAAGAGTCAGTATAAAAATATGTAAAAAAAGGGGGGGATGGGTTTTATATAAACGCATGGGGTTTCTCCATAAAAAATAAAAGGAGAGATGTAGGAAACCAGACAAACTAAAAAAATACAGGCTTCAACTCACATCCCTACGCCGGTATTATCCGGATCAGGTTCATCGGATTGGGGATTTCCCTCTCAGCTTGACTGTTTGCGTCAAGCACTCCGTTGAGCTAGGAGGCTGTCCGAGAATAGAGAGCCTACTGCGGAAAAGCTGAATTTGGCTAGATTTTCCTCGCTACGACTCCTATTCTCGGACAGCCTCCTAGATATAACTATAGTGGCTTGACTGAGTATGAGCAAGCTGAGTAAAAAATTGTTCTCATTCACTTGCAACTGCTATTCTTAATAGCTGAACCCTTAGAGCATTAACTATGGAAATCATTATTAAATTCTCAAAAGAAGAAAAAGAACTACTAATTCCAAAAATCAAAATGTACCTCAAGGAAGAGCTGGATACAGATATTGGTAATTTTGATGCTGAATTCTTGCTGGATTTCTTTTCAGAAGAAGTAGGTGCTTATTTCTATAATCGAGGTATTCAGGATGCTTTAGATATGTTAGATAATCGCATGGAAGAAGTGAAAGAGTCCATCTACGTACTTGAAAAACCAATAAAGCTTTAGTCTTATGACACCCGCACAACGCCAAAGAATTATATTAAGCCAGCGTGATGCCCTAAGGCGCAATGGTTTTCATCCCAATGCACTTTTTTGGAGCAATCAGAAAGTGCAACAGTTACGTTTTCAAATCTTAGCAGATATAGGAATTCAGCCAAATAATAGCCTTTTGGATATTGGCTGTGGCTTTGGTGATTTTGCAGCTTATCTGGCGAAACAAGAAACCCCCGTAAGATATACTGGTATTGATATTTCAAAAGACTTATTGGAACAAGGACGACAGCACTACCCAGAACTAAAACTAATAGAAGCGGATCTCTTTGAGTATAATCCTGAGTTGAAATCTTATGATTATGTGATGTTATCAGGAATGCTAAATCGAAAATTTATGGGTAATCAAGGTGCAGAAAGCGCTAAAGATTACGCCTATAAAATCATAAGACGCATGTTTAAAACATGCAAAACTGGCATTGCTTTTAATTTATTAGATGCCCGCCACGAATGGACGGCAAATCGCTGGGATCTGCAAAGTTTTCACCCCGATGAAATTATAGAAATAGTGACTGATTTCACGCATAAATATCAGCTTATTGATAACTATCTGGAAAATGATTTTACTATTCATGCTTGGAGAGAAAAATAATTAAAAGTATTCCAAGGATGACAGATTGCTACTCAGCAAGTGATAGCGTATCAATATCGAGTGAGACATCACTTGAAATAAAGGGATTAATAGATGACTTAAAATCAAAAGTACCTTTGCCATAGCTAAAGTCCAGAGCTTGAACAAAAGCTGTTGGGAGTATTATTGATAATAATAAGCCTCCGTTTATGACTCGTTGTGATGTGTTTTTTGTTAATAGCATGTATGAAATATCCCCAAGTGTTTATTAGTAAACTGTATCATATTGAGGGGATAATGCTTAAAACCTGTTCGGTTTTCATTGATATTTTCCTGAATCCGTGAGGTCAATGCGGATAACATGGCGTAAGTTATTGGCTTAGCACGGGATTTAAAAAATCTTAGCTTCACCCGTAGGTTAAGCGGGTATATTTTAAACCCGTGATGAATCAATAGCTTGCGTCCTGTGCCGTAGTGACCTCACGGATTCAGGATTTTGCAAATCATTCGGAGAAGAGTCTTTAGGCTCGCAGAAATATGAATACGACTATTATACTACCAGCTACTATTACACTGCTATATAGATTCCACCCTCTTTTTGTATCATTGAGCTGATGCAGTGTGATAAAAAATGCAAAAAAAGGGGGGGGATGGGTTATAATGAAAGTACAATCTATGGCATTATAAACACATGCCTGAAATCAAAATAAATAACCTATGTCTACTTTCCCTTTCCCTTTTCCTTTTGATCACAGCTTGCGGCGGTGGCGGTGTAAATACATCGGCAAATAAAGGAATAGAAAAAAATCAGCAACAAAATAAAATCGTTAATAAGTCAAAAAATAACAGCCTTTTATCAACCATTGATAAGGCATTGCTGTCTTTTGAGTCATGCAAGATTTCTGAAGATTTATTAAAAATCCGTGAATACCTGATTAAAAATATTAAACCATTACAAACTTTTGATGGCTATCTAACTTATAAAGTTAACACAAGCTTTGGCGAGCTACCTGTTAAAGAAGTTATCTTTGGTGTTTGTTTAGAAGATGAACCCTTATCTGAAAGTTGTTCTTTTACACAGGATATTGCACTAATTCTTGATAGTGACTTTAATAAAACCATTGAGCATTTAAAAAAATTAAAGGGCATTGATTTTACTAAAGAAAAACGTGCTGTTTTTAATGGTAAAGCCGATGGACCGACTTTACGACCTCTTTTATACAAAGGTTTCGATGGTTCTACGGTGCTTCATTGTGATACGGGTGGTTTATAGTAACTGTATTGCAATCACCAAATCCATAACATTTGTCCCAGTTGCACCTGTAATAATTAACTCATCGCTAGCCTCGAAAAAAGAATTAGCATCAGCCTTTTGTAAGTGCTCAGAAGCATCCAAACCCCGCTTATACCCTTTTTTTACTGTTTTATTATCTACTAGTGCGCCTGTTGCTGTTGATAAACCATCAGAGCCATCAGTCCCCGCTGCTAATAAATAACACTCTGTTAAGTCTTGCATTTGAATGGCTGCTGCCAAAGCAAGGTGTTGATTTCTGCCTCCTTTGCCAGGTTTTTTAGGTAAGATAACAGTTGTTTCACCACCCCAAATAAATATTTTTTGGGGGGTGTTTTTGATCTGTTCGACACAATCTTTTGCGACATTTATTGCTTCACCATCAATAAAATCTGAGATTACTTTTGCAGGATAACCTAACTTTATTGCATGATCAGCCGCAGCCTGCTTAGCATTAGAAAGTGAGGCGATAATTTCCCAATTAAATGATTTAGGAGTATTTATTGGCTCAGAAGCTTTTAAGCGCGACAACCATTTATTGGGCAAATTGGGTATAGCACTAGCAGAAATAGTATCAGGGAATAAAAGACCAGAACCAATATCAATAGGCTTATCATTCGGAACATCAGAAATAATCAGGCAACTAACAGATCGATCACCTAGAAAATGCCATAAGCCACCCCCCTTGATTTTGGAAACTTTGCGGCGCACTGCATTTATCTCGCTAATAGAATAAGCATTAGCCAATAAATAATCAGTTAGCTCTGTTAGATCAGCTAAAGACCAACCATCATGCAAGACCTCAACCAAAGCAGACGCACCACCAGAAATCAAAAATAGACAAGTTGCATTATCTGGCAACTCTTGCAAATACTTCAGCAGAGCTTTTCCTGCCAACAAACTTGAATTTTTGGGAATAGGGTGGTCAGACTCAATACAACTAAAACGGGAGTCTTGCTGCAATTGATTAGAAATATGCCCATGTTTCGAGATAATCAAACCATCAATGATATTCTCATCAGATAAGCCCTGCACCATTGCATCTGCAGCCTTACCAATAGCAATAACATGAAACTGACCTGCATATTTTTCACGCTTAATCGCTTTCTCAACCACCTGCTTACCCGCCACTGCACTGAGAGCCGTTTGAAAAATATCGAGTAAATCTGTTTTTATTTTATTCATTGAATACCTGCTTTTAAATGCCAAGGGTAAATTGCTTTCTAAGGAGATTGTGAAATTTCATTATTTGACAGATGAAAATTATACCTGAATCTGTGAGGTCACTACGGCACAGAATGCAAGCTATTGATTCATCACGGGTTTAAAAAATACCCGCTTAACCTATGGGTGAAGCTAAGATTTTTTAAGTCCACTGTGAAACCAATACCTTATCCCTCATATCCGCAATAGTCTCACGGATTCAGGTATCAGCTATTAAATACCAAATTTAATTTGCTTTCTAAAGGGCTTGTAAAATATGTGTAACCATGCTCATATCATAGTAAAGGGGTTTTCTCATGGGAGGGCAAAAAATGCAAGAGGTCAGGCATCAGATTATTGGTGATTTTGTCTCACAACTTTATTTACTAAATTTACTAGATGAACGCTTTGATCTCTATCAAATGGTAGTTTCTGAGATGGGTTTCGACGCTGTTTGCTTTAGCTTTGAGCCACATAGTTTTATCAAACCCAAAATACAATATGCTCCAATTTTTAAAATTAGCACCAAGTTTCCACCTGATTTTATAAAAATCTATTCAGAGGAAAAGTGGTTTAAGCATGATTTTACTATTCGTGAAATCAGTGAAGGCAATCTTCAAGCCAAAGACTGGAAACAAAAAGAGCATTCTGGAGAACTTAAAGATAAGGAAATTGCATTAATTCAGCTCGCAAGAAAGCAATTTAAAATTAACAATGCCATTACGATTCCAACCATGAATAATACAATAGGTATGGCAGGTTCCAGTATCCTTAGTTTTGGTAATGATGACAACTTCACTAGCCTCAAACAAAAAAACTTAAATACATTGATCGTCTGTAGCCGTGTATTTAGTGACATTATTTTACAACAACCTTCAGATTTTAGTAGAACCTTTGTTTTTCCAAACTTGCCCCAAATTACACCCAAAGAACGTATTGTATTACGTGATCTCGTGTCTCAAAAATCACTACAACAATTAGGCGTAGCAGAAGGTATGAGTGAATCTACTGTCTCCAACCATTTATCACGGCTCTGCAAAAAATTCAAAGTTCGCAAAACATCCGATTTAAAATATTTATTGATTAGTTTAAATATTCTAGGAGGCTATCCAAGGACTAAAGATTGACTAAAAATCCCATAAACATCAAAATCTTAGCTTATACCTGAATCCGTGAGTCCACTACGGCACAGTGAATAAACTATTGATTCATCACGGGTTTAAAAAATACCCGCTTAACCTAAGGGTGAAGCTAAGATTTTTTAAACCCGTGCTAAACCAATATCTTATCCCCTGCTATCCGCATTGGACTCACGGATTCAGGTTATATTATTTCTGTATTTTTTCATTTTAATCCCAATTCTTAGAGAACCGCTTAGACAAGTAAAATAAGAATTAATTAATGTGATTTTTCTCACATTGCATCGTCTTTATCATTTGTGATAAATATACACTATAAAAATAGATTTAAACCCGTATTAGCATGAAATCAACCTGTCATTTAGGTGTTAGATCTTTTAAGGAGAACCTGATTAAGTCGATTGAATAATTGAACTTGATCAGGGTTTCCTTAAGTAGATCAGTAGCAGTTTAAAGTCATTTATATCAAAGTTTTTGTGCTTAAATTACAAATCAAGAGGCTTAAGATGAACCCCACACACATCCCAAAAAATCCCCACAAAGAAACACCTTTTTTATCATTATTATCACTAAAATTGCTACGCCTCATACTACTGAGCCTGTTTGCCCTGTTTGCCAGTGCTAGCTACGCTTTTGCAGGTACTATAAGTGGCACTGTTACCGACAATGCTAATAATCCAATCGAAGGAATTAATGTCTCTGCTAGTTTAAAAGCTGGTAATAACTGGGGATATGGAGGTTATACCGCAACGGATGCTGATGGTAAATACACCATAAGCAATCTACC
>Ga0256840_1003979_pt1 | contig 11418 bp, 8 predicted proteins | sample 355202metaG_FD_185969 | JGI IMG/M metagenome (GOLD analysis project Ga0256840, IMG submission 185969) | Hydrothermal vent microbial communities from Mid Atlantic Ridge, Atlantic Ocean - 355-202 | ecosystem: Environmental > Aquatic > Marine > Hydrothermal vents | place: Atlantic Ocean: Mid...
AGCACCCCTTTCCAATCTCCACGCTTTTGCGAGCAGTTGTTGTCGATTTCTGAGTTTTCCCAAAGCGCGGTCGACTCCCAAACGCGCAAGAATAAGTTCGTTCGTTGAATCGTCTCCTCGCAAACAAAGTAGTGCACTTTTCAATCCAGCGTGGATAGGGTGCAAAGCCTTCAGGATGGACTGGGAGCCAAGACCATCATTTTCTTTGGCGAGGCGTGCGCCTTTTTTACCGTAGTAAAGTCCAAGTGTTCGTTGGGATGATTTTAGTAGGTCCTGCTTACTGACTGCGAGCGCTGAGGGCTCAGGCGAAAGCAGCGCTAGTTTTGGTGGCTCGATTATTCACATCGGCGTGGGACTACTTTTTGGTGGAAAACTACCCGTGATTTTTACTGTAGACTGATACGGGTTTCATAGTAAAATCTACTAATTTCTAAAAAGTTTTCGTTTTCTAAACGCAACTAAGCCGAGAATAACCAAAAGCAAGAAAGGCACACCCTTTTCATTTCCTAAGGAGCTACACTGGCAACCTTTTTCTTTTTTTGCGGCAGAATAGGGACGCAAAGAAACCAAAGGCGCAGGGGTATTTTCACTCGTATACCAAAGAGACCCTCCGAACCCAAAAGCGATAGATTCGGCTTGCATTGAATCAGGTGGAATGATGGATTTGATCTTTGAAGAAGTAAACATATTTACGAATTCTTTGTCACTCGACCTGCCCGATTTTTTAGAGCACAAAAGTGTAATCGATTCATAGGTACGAATCGCGAGAACCGAACCATCGGGAGACACATCGGCGCCTGTAATCAATCCTCCTAGGAAACCCGAATCACGGGCTTTAATTATCGCAACTTGTTTGGCTTTGTTTTTGCCGCCATCTAATCGCACCCTCCAGACCCTCGCATCACCTTTGGTTTTTTCAATGAGGTATCCCATCGGTCCTTTAGCCGACATTGAATTTGGATCTACGATTAGGGCTTCCACATTGTGTGCGCCATCGGGATATCGGATTTCGGTCGTCGTAAAATCAACGATTTTGGTTTTGCCAATGGAAGGCTCTGCGAAATGGTAGACAAACACAGCAGGTCTTTCTTCATCATTGTCACCGACATCAGCCAGAAAAAGACACCTTCCTCCCTTTTGAGAACACGGCCCAATGGCAATATCCTCGGCGTCATAGGGCTCAAAATCTTTGCCATTTTGAAACAGGGTCGCAATCGCCCGTGTTTCACCGCCAGCATCAATTCCGAATATTCGCCCTCTATCTCCTGAATCGTTATGGGTCCAAAAGAGTCCTTTCTCTCTTAGACTTGCGACCAGCCCCGAAGACTCATCGATAGCATCATCTTTGAGTGTTGATCTGATATCGGCGCGATATTGGGTATCACAAGGCGAGAGAGCCCAGATTGTGGAAGGGATAAGGAGGAAAAAATAAAGTAGGGGAAGAATGCGTTGGATCATAGGCAAAGCTAAACCCGTGAATCGAAAATGGAAAGGTACAAAGCGAAAGTTCTCGGTTTGAGCAACGCGCTCTTTTTCGTTTTTCTATTGGAAAACTGAAATCCATTTCAGAAATTCCGTCCAAGCCGGTTTCGCTTTTCCGTCCTCATAGCTTAGAAGGCCGACCGTATTCAACGACGGCATCAATAAAACCTTGATCGAGCCTTCATCAACAAAGGGGTTAAGAAAAAAATCGTCTTTGAATTTGTTCACTGCTGTTTAACTACCGATGAGGAGGGGGATTTTTGTCCCTAAATAAAAGGCACTCGTCACTGCTCCCCGCGCCAATAGCGGTTTCATTTGGGCTGGATGGAAAAGGTTTGGTTAACATGAATTTCGATTGTGGTTCATAGGTCGAGGTTCCAATCCTTGCGCCCAGATCGATCGCTTCGGTGACTCCATATCGTCCAGCAAGGTTAAAAGAGGGCCACCAAAGAACCTCCTGACCCAGAAAGGATAGCCCCTCCAGTTTCCACACCAAACTGGAAGTTTCCTTCACCGTTGGTCGGCGCTGTTTGCATAGTACCCGCACATCCTAAAGTGCTGAGAAGGAAAAAGCATAAATAAGAGGAGATTTGGGTAGTCATGTTTTCCTTGTACAAGGCCAAAAAAAAGACCCGTAGGCCTGCTTATTGGGAGGACGAGGCGATCGATCTTACTTAAGGAATAACCGTTCCGCCAGTATTTGTCGCAGGAGGCATGACGTTGGTACCGTTGTAAGCGGGGCGTCCACCGAAGAGTAACCCGACACCAATGTTGATAATCGAGCCACCGAATCCTGCGCTAGCTTCGCTCGAACTACTATCGCCGCTTGATGCTGTCGCGCCTCCAACGAAAGGAATTTCGACACTGATTTCAGGTAGGATCCAGAAGGTATCGCCAAGACGAGCGGCAAACCCGACGCTTCCTCCGCCAGAAAGGATGAAGCCAGTAACATCAGAGTCGCCGCTTCCAGCTGTGATAAAAGAGGGAGATAATCGAGGTGCGATGGTGAGTTCGCTATCGCCGACAGGGATGCCGATCAAGAAGGGGATTTTTGTACCTAGGTAAAAGCTTCCCCCGTCACCCGTTCCTGCACCGATAGCGGTGAAGGAGGGAGCGATCGACATGGCGATGCCGCTCTGGTCGTTAGGATCGGTCAACATGAATTTGGATTGAATTTCATAAAGGGCGGTACCGATTCTGGCACCGAGATCGATGGTGTCGGTAATACCATAACGGCCAGCAAGGTTGAAGGAAGGCGCAGTAATCGACCCCTCAGAGCTAGATAGAATGGTGGCGCCTGGCTCAACACCGAACTGGAAATTACCCGTTCCGTTTGTGCGGGCCGTTTGCATCGTACCTGCACAGCCAATTGAGGCGACGAGAAAAAAAGATAAAAGAGCGACTCTAAAAATGTTCATGTTAAATCCTTGTGCGATTGTTTTGATAAAACGCACGTTACAGTTAGAAAAAATGGACGACAAGTTGAATTATACGGTCCAGACGTGAGACGTACGGAAATATTCACAAAAAAAGAAAGGACATATAAATAATAGTTGAATCATATTAATCAGAGGATGAAAAGTATTTGCAGACGATAGTAACTTTTGCTATTTTTTGACGCGCAACCTTAGTTGTTTTTATTTATTAACTGTTTGTTTGGAGAATGTTATGGGTTTCATGAGTACTATTAAAAATTGGTTGGGAATGGTTGGCGTTGATTTGGACTTGAAATGTCCAACTGAAATTAACGGCAGCACCGGAACGATCACCGGTAGCGTCGGCGTTACATCAAAAACGGATCAGAACATGCTTACTTTGGAAGTAGAGTTCGAAGAAGAATGGAAAACCGGTCGAGGAGCCGATGCAGAAACAACCACGTTGACGCTTGGTGAAACCAAAGTTCAACTTAACAAGCCCATTAAGGCTGGCGAAAGCATCGAGATTCCTTTTGAATTCACTTACGTCATTGAGAAATCAACGACCCAAGCTTTGGCGGAAAAAGGCGGCGCTCTTGGCGCTCTTGGAAAGTTGGGTGGAGCAATGTCCGGTGAGAAATCAACATTCCAAATCAGCGCTACATTAGATCTTAAAGGTGTCGCACTTGACCCCTCCACAGATGTAAAAGTGAAAGTTTCTTAAATCAACTTTCAAATTCTAAACGCCGCTTCTCGCGGCTTTTTTTGTGTCTAGAAATCGGGTGTCGGAGGGTAAGGCCTTAAAAATATATATTGGCTTATAACTGATCTTTGAGCAGGGATTTGACCAGGACACCGTCAGCGGCCCCTCTAGATTTTTTCATGACCTGTCCCACGAAAAAACCAAATAGGGAGTCTTTGCCGCCTTTATACATTTCTAGCTGCTTGGGATTTTCGACCATCACTTCATCAATCCATTTTAATAGGGTTGCCTCGTCTGTGACTTTCTTAAATCCTTCATCCTCAATCAGTGTTTGGATAGATCTCCTCTCCCCTTCAAAAATCATTTCAAAGATCTTTTTCCCGGCCGCCGATGTGATCGATTTCGATTCGACCTGCTCAATAAGATTGGCGATCACCTGAGGCTGGAAACCAAGTGTGGAATAATCAAAATGATCATCATAAAAGGGCAGCATGACATTTACGATCCACGATGCCAGATTTTTGGGATTTCCCCCTTTGTCTGAAACCGCTTTATAAAAGTGCGACAGCGAAGGCGTACCCGAAAGGACATCTGCATCAACTTCAATCAATCCGAGGCTTTTATACTCTTCAAAATCTTTCTGCAGTTGTGCGTTTTCTCCACGCACGCGGTCTCTCCACGTCATCACAGGCTCAGACGATCTAGGCGTCGAACTTTTCTTTTCTTTTGGTTTTTCTGGTGCGGACTTGGCGTTCTCTTTGGCCCACGAGTCTTTGAGAGACACAATACGATTGAAGATTATTGCCTTTGAATCGCTAGCTTCGTCTCTCCAAAAATATCCGTGGCGTTCAAATTGATAACGCGTATCCAAATCGTCGTTCACAATTGACGTTTCAATTCTGGCTTTCTTCTCGACTAAGGATTGTGGATTCAATTCTTTTTCCAGAGAAAAATCACCGCCGACATCTGGTCGCTCATTGATGAAAAGGCGGTCATAAAGATTGACTTGAACCTCAATTGAGGTTTTAAAATCCACCCAATGAACAACACGTCGTACTTTTTTACCCGATGTATCCGATCCACTCTTACTTGATTTATCATAGGTGCAAAGCAATTCTATGATTTCGCCTTCTTCGTTTTTAATAACCTCGTTTACTTTAATGATGTAGGCATAACGAAGTCTAACCTCGACACCTTTCTCTAAACGTTTCCATTTTTTGGGTGGCGTTTCCGAAAAATCGCTACGCTCAATGTAAACTGTTTTACTAAAATGAACGGGGCGAGTTTCATCTCTATCAAACCCACGCGGCCAATAGGGACACGCAAGGGTTTCATTTTCTCCCTCGTAATTTGTTATGGTGAGTTTGAGAGGATCTAGAACACACATTACACGTTTGGCGCGTGTATTCAATTCGTCTCGAATCGCAAATTCAAACATGGCCACATCAACCAGAGAGTTCGCCTTCGCGACGCCGATCATATCGCAGAATTCGCGTACGGCTTCAAAAGGAATCCCTCTTCGACGCATGCCCGCAAGGGTTGGCATGCGAGGATCATCCCAACCACTCACATGATTTTCTACAACAAGTTTTTTGAGCCAACGTTTACTCATGACCGTATAGCCCAGATTCAGTCGCGCGAATTCGTACTGATGGGGGGCGGGGTCCATGCCTGTTTTCTCGATAAGCCAATCGTACAATTCACGATTATTTTCGAACTCAAGGCTACACAAAGAGTGCGTGATTTTCTCAAAAGCATCTTCCAAACAATGTGCATAATCGTACATAGGATAGATATTCCACTTGTCTCCCTGACGATGATGGTGGGCTTTGAGGACGCGATAAATGACGGGGTCGCGCATTACAATATTCGGCGATTCCATATCGATCTTGGCGCGAAGAACGACCTCACCATCGTCGAATTCTCCACTCTTCATCTTTTCGAAAAGGTCGAGATTTTCTTCGACACTACGGTTGCGATAGGGACTATCTTTTCCGACTTCATTTAGGTTACCCCGATATTCTCGAATTTTTTCTTTGCTCAAACTATCGACGTAAGCCAAGCCTTTTTCGATTAAGCCAACGGCAATATCGGCCATGCGTTCGAAATAATCGGACGCAAAATAGAGGTGCTCGCCCCAGTCAAATCCCAACCAAGCGATATCTTTCTTAATCGAATCCACGTATTCGCTCTTTTCGGCGACGGGATTGGTGTCATCAAAACGGAGGTGATAGGTCCCGTTGTAATCTTCGGCGAGACCGTATGAAATACAGATCGCTTTCGCGTGACCGATATGGAGGTAACCATTGGGTTCGGGCGGAAAACGAGTGACGATGCTCTGGACCTTCCCGGAGGCCAGATCTGCGTCGATGATCTGACGGAGAAAATTCGATTTAGGAGTGGCGGGTTTCATATCATTTGTCATTTAAGTCTCCTTTTAAATCTCCCCATCTTGGGGTGAACAATAACTGGGAAGGTAGAACAAAAATTCCCAGGTTGTCTACGCCGTTATGGGCCTCCTTAGGATTGAACAGAGTTGTACTTGGATGGGAGGATATCCAACCTCTTGGTCACCTTTTCACCGACCTTGTGTAATTCCACGATAAAGGTAGCGTGCGGATGACTGGCCGGTCCGTTTTTATTGGTGTTTATCATGATTTGTCGTTTTAGAATTCTTTTTTTATCTTTCTTTTTTTTCGCTGCTATCGGTTGCGCTGGGACGATGCAGACCGCACGAACAAATGGAGAGGACAATTTCCAATTCGGAATAGAGGCCGGTGTCACAAGATTTAGTGACGATATGGGAACATCAGAGGGTCCATCGGTCAACCTCGCCGCGAGATATGGTGTTAGCGATCGCCTCGATATTGGCGTGCGATGGGGTACGCTTTTGTTTGAAATTCAATCGAAATTGATGTTGACCTCTCCAAGTGAGCAGGACATTGCGATTTCCCTAGCACCTTCGGTGGCGGTAGCACCATCTAGGAGCATTTATATTGGAACTAAAATCCCCCTTTTGATCGGTATCACGGTGGGAGATAGTGAACTTACTCTTGCTCCTAGGATATCCCCCGCGTTCATTGCCGGCGAATCGAGTAAGTTTATTTTGGCGGCGGGAGGCAGCATCGGGTTTGCCCTAAGGTTGGGAGATACATTTTGGATCTTGCCTGAAATCAGCGTGGATATTCCTTTTATTGGGGGCGTGAAACGCGTCGAAGGAGGGGAAAGCGACTTCAGGTTAGTAAATTTCGATAGCTCGATTATCAATATCGGTGTCGGTGTACTTTTCGGCGGACGTCCGATGAATGAGGGTAAAATGCCTCCGGCCTCTGGAGAGTAATCCCAAAATGTAGAACGCCTTAAGAAAGCGGGATTCGAAAAAAACAGGGAGGTGGTAGGTAAATATCGATAAAGCAGACTTAACCATCTTTCATTTTAGAAAAAAGCGCTTCTATTTGCATTCGTTTGAGTTTGCTCTATAAGCCGCCTTTCGGCGAGACCAGCCGGTAATATACGCGGATCGAAAACGATCTCTAATCAAACTGGACCAAGTAGTACCTTTGTTAAATCTTTCCCCTCCCAAAGCTGTTTCCAATCTCTTCTCTTCATCCTTTCATTTGAACGACTTAAAGACCGAAATTTTATCAGGTCTAACGGTTGCCTTAGCGCTCGTACCAGAAGCAGTTGCTTTTTCTTTTGTGGCCGGCGTTCACCCTTTGGTGGGATTATACGCGGCATTTATGGTTGGATTGATTACGGCGGTTTTTGGTGGAAGACCCGGTGTAATATCCGGCGCAACGGGAGCCCTAGCTGTGGTTATGGTTGCCCTCGTCGCTCAACACGGCGTCGAGTATTTGTTTGCGGCCGTTGTTCTGATGGGACTGATGCAAGTCGTGGCCGGAGCCCTGCGGCTCGGTAAATTCATGCGCCTTGTTCCCCACCCCGTCATGTTAGGTTTTGTGAACGGTCTTGCGATCGTCATTTTCCTCGCCCAATTGTCCCAATTTAAAACGGTCAATGCGGCGGGCGAAAAGGTCTGGATGTCGGCGATGCCAATGTCGGTCATGATTGGTCTCGTTCTTCTAACGATGGGTATTATCTGGATGACGCCCAAACTTACAAAAGCGATTCCCGCTCCACTGGTCGGTATCGGCGTTGTTGCGGCGCTGGTTATCGTATTTAAAATCGATGTTCCACGGGTGGGCGATCTCGCGTCCATAAAAGGTGGCCTGCCATCCTTTCATATCCCCGTCGTGCCTCTCAGTTTAGAAACGCTCAAGATTATTTTTCCGTATTCGTTGGTTTTCGCAGGGATTGGACTCATTGAAAGCTTGCTCACCCTCAATCTCGTTGGGGAGATGAAAGGCGAGCGAGGCGGATCGACAAAGGAATGTTTGGCGCAAGGGGCGGCAAATATCGTGACCGGTTTCTTTGGTGGAATGGGCGGTTGTGCGATGATCGGTCAGTCGATGATCAATGTTAAATCGGGGGGCCGAACGCGAATTGCAGGAATAAGTGCGGCGCTCTTTCTTCTCATGTTTATTCTTTTCGCGTCAGGTCTTATCGAACAAATTCCCTTAGCAGCACTGGTAGGCGTGATGTTCATGGTGGTGATTGGAACCTTTGCGTGGCAGAGTTTAACGATCGTTGGACAGATTCCCAAAACGGATCTTTTCGTGATCGTTTTAGTAACCGGCGTTACGGTTTATAAAGATCTCGCCTTAGCCGTGATTGTGGGCGTGATTGTATCTGCGCTCGCTTATGCGTGGAATAACGCCAAACGTATTAGTGCAACCAAAGAGGATGTGGACGAAAATACAAAGATTTATAAAATCCAGGGACCTTTATTTTTCGGGTCTATTGAAGGTTTTTCAGAAATATTTGATCCTAAGGGCGATCCGAACTTGGTGATCGTCGATTTTATGGAAAGTCGTGTGGTCGATCAGTCTGCTTTACAGGCCATCGAGACACTGGCCGTAAAATATCAGGTACAGGATAAAACCCTAAGATTGAAGCACTTGTCAAAAGACTGTCACCGTCTTTTGAATCGCGCTGGCCAATTGATGATCGATTCTGATGACGATCCGGTATACGAAATTGCTGTGAATTACGATATTAAGACTGGCGTGTTCGGCGCTGGTCACTAAAGGTAAATTTAGTAGTCGAATTTACCAGGGCAGAGTTTGACGACCGTCTCCCAGGGAGACGCCGCATCTCGCACAAAATCGAAAGTGAAGGGCAATAATAATTCAGGGGCAAATTCTACAGGCGTTTTTGAAAGCACGAGTACGCGTAAAATCTTTATTGCGATGGGGTACCATTTTGCCGCCGCACCTTGCCATTTTACCTGAACCCTTTTTGTTTTTGTGGCGTCATCATTTTGAATGAATTGGATTTCTTTTGCCAAGATTTCTTCAAAGCTTTGCGCGCTAACACGTCCATGAAAAACTTCTGCCCAAAGTTCCCAGCGAGATCGTTCGGTGGTAGCCAAGTCGTCCATCACCCTTACGAAAACATCTTCTCCAGATGCATTTTTCATGGATGCGGGAAGGGCGACGCAACCGTTTCCTGACAGCCAGTCGGCCAAGTATTGCAGGGCTTGGAAGATGTTATAAGAAATTTCTTCAGGGTCATCGTTTCGTATGAAATCTGAGATTTCGAGGTCGGCAGCAAGAACACCGCGCTGGTAGAGAGGATCGCTTTTGGAGAGTCCCTCAACATCTTTTCCTTTTACGAAAGCGATGAGTGGGCGGTGCTCAGCCTCATTTGGGATAAGCGCCTCGATGAGGTCAAAGAGCACGCTGTCTTCTGGGTTGGCTTTCCATTTTTGAAAGGCATAAACGAGCGCTAGACCGGGCCGTACAAAGTCAGGATGAGCTACCCAAAATCCGTCCAAGCCTCTTTTCATTTGGGTGATGACGTCCCGAACATATCCAACCATGCAGACTTCAAAAGAAGCGCGTTTCCCTGCCTCGTATAGAATGCCGTACATGCCGCCAATTTTAATCGCATCCAAAGGTAGCAGGGCATCGACAAGAATTTCGTGGGATTCTCGAATATGATTGATGACGATATTGGGATCGGCTTTGACCGGGATGCGGTAGCGCGGATCGTGTTTGAACATGCGTGCCGTGGAGGCTAGGAAATCATGCCAACCTAAAGAGCCTCCGAGAAAATAGGGAGACAAGGTTTGGGCAATTTCTTGAATACGAAAAATCGCTCTGGGATTTTCGAAAACGATAAAAAGTTTAACGCTTCCGATCAGATAACTAGGATGCAGTTTTACTAATTCTCGTTCGGTGATTTCTATGAGGGACTTCAGATATGCAGCCTCTTTTTCGTTCTCTAGTTTAGGAATGTAGAAGACCAAAGCTTCCGGGCGTTCCCAATTATGGAACATATGCATGACAAAATCATAGAGATGAAGGGGCAGGGGGTTTCCATCTATGAGATGATTCCCGTCTGGTAAAGCAAGCCCGGGGATACGTTTAATAGGATGGGAAAGATGGTCCTTTTCGAGAGTATATTTTTTTTTGGTACGGGGATCTTCAAAGGAAATCGTCCGATTAAAACAACCCATGAGGTTTCTACATGAGTGCAGAAAGTTTACCATAATAGGTGTTTTAGAATCCTCGTTGTCTGCGCCCCAACGGGGTTCTTGGTCAAATTCTTCGACGAGTTTTTGGACGATTAAGGGTTCTTTAGGGAGGCGGCGGTGAAATGCATTCATTGCATTAATGGAAAGTTTTTGACTGTCCGGCGGACCAAAAAGAGTTACTTGCGCCCCGCGCATGTAAAGAGGGACAAACACCTTCTCGGGCGTGACTTTTTTTTCGTGCGGTCCCACTACAAGTTGGTTGCGATTGTTCTTCTGGCCGATCACCGTTTTGTATTCGGGTGAATGAAAATCTAGGTCTTTGTTATCCTCGACATAGGTTTTGGTTTGGGTATCGATGAAGTGACGGTCTCTTTTGCGTTGCTTGAGAATTTCGTCGAGCTCAATGTAACTACGCAGGTAGATTTTTCGAACGAAATTGAGCGCATCATCACTTTCGATATCAGGAAAACTTTCCTTCAATCCAACCGCCATCGTTAGGCCAGGAACCGCATCGATAACCTCGCCGCTTTTTTCCAAAGCGTGTAATAAATTGATGGGAAGAAACTCTAGATAGGCGGAAATATGATATGCCATGACGACCTTTTTCGATAAATCTACGCCAAATCGGGGCGCGAAGGCCGAGTATGCCATCGTGATTAGGGGCTCGCAAGATGTTTCAAAGAAGGGGACTAAAAAGGCGTGCGGCCGCTTCTCCAAGTTTTCGAAGCGTGGAATGGGTTTCCAGGAGCGGGCCATCAATCTCAATAGAATGCGATAATTTTTCTAGAAAAAGCTCACCCAAGGTGCCGTTTTGTTCAACGCTATCCATCGCCATGTTGATCTCGAATTGAAGGCGAAAACTTCTGATATCCATATTCGCACTTCCGATGATAGTGAAGCGATCATCGATGACCATCATTTTAGCGTGTAGAATTTCCTTCTGGTACTCAAAAATTTGAACACCGGCACAGATGAGTTCTTCGAAATAGGCTCGGCTAGCCCATTGAGCGATACGTACGTCGGACTTCCCGGGAAGAAGTAAGCGTACATCTACGCCCCGCATGACCGCGGTGCGGAGTGCGGCGAGGATGGCTTGGTCAGGGATAAAGTAGGGCGTTGTGATGTAAATTCGCTCGGTGGCTTGTGTGATGGCGATGAAGAAGACGGAATGGATCATTTCGATATCGCGATCGGGGCCGCTGGCAATAATGCGTCCGCGT
>Ga0256840_1003980_pt1 | contig 11417 bp, 10 predicted proteins | sample 355202metaG_FD_185969 | JGI IMG/M metagenome (GOLD analysis project Ga0256840, IMG submission 185969) | Hydrothermal vent microbial communities from Mid Atlantic Ridge, Atlantic Ocean - 355-202 | ecosystem: Environmental > Aquatic > Marine > Hydrothermal vents | place: Atlantic Ocean: Mid...
GAAACTGCGAAAATAAAGAACATATTGAATACCAATTAAACTTTTAATCGCACCATTAAGGAATTGAAACAATCATGCAAAAAATCACAGATACCATAAATAATGCTTTTAATCGCACCATTAAGGAATTGAAACTCACTTATTAAAATATTTTCATCAATGCTTAAAAACCTTTTAATCGCACCATTAAGGAATTGAAACACACAATTTAAACCATTTATTTCATTGTTCGGAAGTCTTTTAATCGCACCATTAAGGAATTGAAACATATTTAAACCCGACATTTTTGCTTCAGACCCAGCAACTTTTAATCGCACCATTAAGGAATTGAAACGTTATTACGGAAGTAAAAAATCAATAATACATTTACTTTTAATCGCACCATTAAGGAATTGAAACCCCAGACCTTTCATGTAACGAATTATCTATCCATTTTCTTTTAATCGCACCATTAAGGAATTGAAACGGGAGACCATATCATACAGACAATATTAAATTTGCACTTTTAATCGCACCATTAAGGAATTGAAACTAAAGTTCTTCAACAATAAACCGATTAAACCAATAACTTTTAATCGCACCATTAAGGAATTGAAACTCAACATTATCAATTAACTGATTTAAACTATCTAAACTTTTAATCGCACCATTAAGGAATTGAAACAGCCAACCACCATTTTTTATACCTAACTCCTTGCACTTTTAATCGCACCATTAAGGAATTGAAACATGATTACATGCAAAATGAGCAATTAATCACAGAATCTTTTAATCGCACCATTAAGGAATTGAAACATATATTTATTATAACTTTTGAAGTTGGTCGCCCCTGCTTTTAATCGCACCATTAAGGAATTGAAACACAAGAGCCTTATCTTGTATATCTCGTTTCATAATCTTTTAATCGCACCATTAAGGAATTGAAACAATATTGTGATATCTTCAATCAAAGCAGGTGCGGTACTTTTAATCGCACCATTAAGGAATTGAAACGACACTTAGGCGAAGAATTGGCAATGAATATTGGACTTTTAATCGCACCATTAAGGAATTGAAACAGAGGAATTAAAGATTGCCCACCATAACTTGATGTTCTTTTAATCGCACCATTAAGGAATTGAAACATAAAATGGTATGCAAAATGCGTCATGTAACCCGTACTTTTAATCGCACCATTAAGGAATTGAAACATTTCAACATCTTCCGGGCTCTCTTCTCGTCTTTGTCTTTTAATCGCACCATTAAGGAATTGAAACATATCAGCAAAAGCCATAAAGGCGCCTACCCGGTCCTTTTAATCGCACCATTAAGGAATTGAAACATTTCCTTATATTTTTTATCTGGATATTTAAACCCACTTTTAATCGCACCATTAAGGAATTGAAACGGGGCTCAAGGCAGGTTACGATGGCGTTGGGAAACACTTTTAATCGCACCATTAAGGAATTGAAACAAATTTTGACTTGAATAATCTGCAAGTAAGTCTATCCTTTTAATCGCACCATTAAGGAATTGAAACTATTTAAATTTTTAAAGTGCCGATATTGTTACCGCACTTTTAATCGCACCATTAAGGAATTGAAACTTTTTATAAGTCCTTTGGAAATTGCCGGAAATATAACTTTTAATCGCACCATTAAGGAATTGAAACAAAAAAGCTAATTTCAATAATAGAAATGATGCAAAACTTTTAATCGCACCATTAAGGAATTGAAACATATAAAAATCGGTCATTTCACGAATTAATTTTGCCCTTTTAATCGCACCATTAAGGAATTGAAACGAAACATGGATAACTTTATTAGAGATTTTTTAATTTACTTTTAATCGCACCATTAAGGAATTGAAACTCATGAACTTTAATCCCTGAAAAGGCAGGTATTGCTCTTTTAATCGCACCATTAAGGAATTGAAACTCATCTTTATATTCAAATTTCATATAAAAAGTACATGCTTTTAATCGCACCATTAAGGAATTGAAACGATAGAAGCGGACTTAATTCGATAGGTGATTTGAACCTTTTAATCGCACCATTAAGGAATTGAAACATCCTTGTTCTACTGCCTGTTCGTGCCGTTCAGACACTTTTAATCGCACCATTAAGGAATTGAAACTTGACAGGTTTGGCAGGAAAAGGCAGGTTTAAAAACTTTTAATCGCACCATTAAGGAATTGAAACTCCTGAATGATACCGGACGCAAACCCTCGATACCTTTCTTTTAATCGCACCATTAAGGAATTGAAACTTGCCTAATGATGATGAGAATTTACTTATTATTTTACTTTTAATCGCACCATTAAGGAATTGAAACACAGGAATAAAGTACCTATTTTTATATTTTAATAAGTCTTTTAATCGCACCATTAAGGAATTGAAACCTTTTAAAATAATCGGTATCAATTATCGGCTTTGCACTTTTAATCGCACCATTAAGGAATTGAAACGCATATATTTACGCAAAATACTCAATAATAAGGCACTTTTAATCGCACCATTAAGGAATTGAAACTTTTAAATTATAAGGCAAATAAGGTATTAATTTTTCCTTTTAATCGCACCATTAAGGAATTGAAACTACCGCCAATCCGTTGTAGGTAATAAAACCTACTAACTTTTAATCGCACCATTAAGGAATTGAAACATATAACGGTGATTTTATAGTCATTTGAAACTTGATCTTTTAATCGCACCATTAAGGAATTGAAACATTGGTTAAGAGTTTTTTAAATAGTTTTTTCATAAACTTTTAATCGCACCATTAAGGAATTGAAACTTGAATATAATGGAATGATATTTAGTAGTGATAAAACTTTTAATCGCACCATTAAGGAATTGAAACGAAGAATTACAATATCAGGAGTTTCCTAATATTTAACTTTTAATCGCACCATTAAGGAATTGAAACAATTTTTGAACAAGTCAAATTGCTGTGTGTTTTTTTGCTTTTAATCGCACCATTAAGGAATTGAAACGTTTATATTTATGTTTGTATCAAAAGCAATATATAAACTTTTAATCGCACCATTAAGGAATTGAAACTTAGCACTTACACGTGTCCCGGTTTGCTCCATACTTTCTTTTAATCGCACCATTAAGGAATTGAAACGATGCAGTGTTACGATGCCCTTTACAGTTATTTTACCTTTTAATCGCACCATTAAGGAATTGAAACAAAAATTATTATAAAAATGAACGAATGAGATTAACCTTTTAATCGCACCATTAAGGAATTGAAACTCAGCTGTCCCACCTAACACATCTTAACCTCATCGCTTTTAATCGCACCATAAAGGAATTGAAACGAATAAGCGGGATGAGGTTTGGAAAGTAAATCGGTCTTTTAATCGCACCATAAAGGAATTGAAACAAGCAAGGGATTGACACGTACGTATTAAAAGTTAAACTTTTAATCGCACCATAAAGGAATTGAAACAGATATTATTGAATTATTAAATAGTGAATACTTCAATCTTTTAATCGCACCATAAAGGAATTGAAACAATAGTTGAATCGTCCTAAAATAGGTTTACACAAAGATGTAAAAATGAATAAAAAAAGTAAAGTTATTTTAGGATTAACAGGAAGTAAAATTATTCAAAAGTCAAACAAATATTTTACTGACTAAGAAAAGCATCAAATTATTCAAGAATTTTTAGCTACCAGCTACCAACAACAATCCGCCGTAGTCAGGCAAGTTTATCTACTTATAAAATATTCAATAAACAATACAGCGGTAATCAAAAACGCAATCATGCAACAAAACTATCAAACACCAGTAAAATGAAACCAGTTACCAACAACAATTCAACAATTGGACAGCTTAACAATCCAACAACCCAAGCATTTTACAATTAATTTTGCTAATTTAGCAGGCTATAAACACATTTACAAAGTAAATAAATGGATAAAAGATTAAAAGCATTTGAGCACTTACTTAATATTATGGACGACTTGCGTGAAAAATGTCCTTGGGACAGCATCCAAACCATCGACAGTTTACGTACATTAACCATCGAAGAAGTTTATGAACTTTCCGATGCCATAATGCGTAAAGATATGCAAGAAATAAAAAAAGAACTCGGCGACTTAATGTTGCACATGGTTTTTTATGCAAAAATTGGTTCCGAAACCAATGATTTTGATATATCCGATGTTCTAAATACCATATCCGATAAGTTAATATACCGGCATCCACATATCTACGGAAATGTGGATGTAGAAAATGCACAAGAAGTCTCGGAGAATTGGGAAGAATTAAAGCTGAAAGAAAAAGGCGGTAACGGATGTGTACTTTGCGGAATACCTCAAAATTTACCGGCAATGATTAAAGCATATCGTATTCAAGACAAAGCACGCGGAGTAGGTTTTGACTGGGACAAAAAAGAACAAGTTTGGGACAAATTAAACGAAGAGTTTGAAGAACTAAAAGAAGAGGTGCGGGTAGCAGACCAAGACAAAACAGAAGCAGAATTTGGCGATTTACTGTTTTCCGTAATTAATGCGGCAAGGCTCTATGGTGTAAATCCCGAAACAGCCTTAGAGCGCACCAACCGTAAATTTATTTCACGTTTCAATTATCTTGAAAATCAAACAATAAAAAAAGGAAAATCCTTAAAAGAAATGAAACTTGACGAAATGGAAAAAATATGGCAAAAAGCTAAAAAATTTGAATAAGGTAGAGAGTTTTGAAAAGTAACAATTCCGTGTACCTATAACTAAAATGCAATAAACAAATAAATAAAACAAAGTTTTAACAATGGCAAGATCAATAGAAAAAATATTTGAAGATAATATTCTGTTAAAATATAATTTGTACAACAGTATTTTCACTACTTTACCCTTTGAAAAAATAGAACATGTAGGTACTTTATTACCTCTTTTTAGTTCATATTGTAGCAAAGGTTTTGAAAAAAAACAATCACCAAAACAAATTGTACAAGGATTTTTTGAAAACTACCTTCCGGATATTAAAGAAGAAAAACAATTTGATATTCTGTTTCGTTTTATTCAGTACGTAGAGCGCGAAATCGTACTTTTTGATGCCATTGAAGAAAGTGCCTTCCCTCTTTTGCAAAGTAAAAAGCAGAACAACTCAATAAAATACATCATCGAACAAGCTTTGCAAGAAAAAAAAACAGAAGAATTAAAACATTTTATTGAAAATTTCAGGATAAGAACCGTTCTTACAGCACACCCTACTCAGTTTTATCCGGGTAAGGTACTTGGAATAATTACTGATTTATCCGAAGCAATAAAAAACAACAATTTTGTTCTCATAAAAAACCTGCTGCTACAATTAGGAAAAACACCTTTTATAAAACACAAAAAGCCTTCTCCTCTTGACGAAGCAAATCATTTAATTTGGTATTTGGAAAATATTTTATACGATGCTATTCCTGAAATTTATAATAATATTATTGAAGACCTTCTTGAAAAAGAAAGCCCTAATGCAATTTTTGAAATTGGATTTTGGCCCGGCGGCGATAGAGACGGAAACCCTTTTGTTACTACCGAAATAACCTTAAAAGTAGCAGAGCAACTAAAATTGGCAATATTAAAAAAATATCATTCAGACCTAAAAAAATTAAAAAGAAGATTAACCTTTAATGGTATTTTCAATAAGTTAGAATCATTAGAAAAAAACATCCAAAAAATCATCATTAATCCCAAGAAAAAAACAGAACTCACACAAGAAAAACTACTCGACAGACTTCATGAAATCAGAACGGTTTTAAAAGAAAAACATCAATCCATATTTATTAGCGATTTAGATGAGTTGATACGAAAAGTACGTATTTTCGGTTTCTATTTTGCATCCTTAGATATTAGGCAAGACTCACGTATTCATACCTCGGCATTTAATCATATAACAAGGATTTATCCCGATGTATTAACGGAAAACTATGCTGATTTTGACGAAAAGCAAAAGTTGGTTTACTTAGGAGAAATCAATAAAAAAATAAATATTTCGGAATTCAAAGACCCTATGGCAATAAGTACCCTAGAATCAATGCAAGCCATAAAAAAAATTCAAAAATCAAACGGTAAAAAAGGGGCACACCGGTACATAATCAGCAACACGCAAAGCGCAACTAATGTAATGCAGGTATTTTGCATGCTAAGAATGTCCGGTTTTAACAAAAAAATGCCCGTAGATATTGTTCCTCTTTTTGAAACCATCAACGATTTACAATCTGCCGGAAAAATTATGGAAATTTTATATAAAAACCCTGCATATAAAAAACATTTAAAAAGCCGGAAAAATGAACAAATAATCATGCTCGGGTTTTCAGACGGGACAAAAGATGGTGGATACTTAGCTGCTAATTGGTCAATATACCGGGCAAAAGAAGATTTGAGCTTAATGGCGCAAAAATACGACATCAAAGTTGTTTTTTTTGACGGGCGCGGAGGTCCTCCGGCAAGAGGAGGCGGTAAAACACATTCCTTTTATTCTTCATTGGGTAAAAATATTGAAAATAAAGCCATTGAAATAACAGTTCAAGGACAAACAATTTCTTCGCAGTACGGAAGCATAGAATTGGCAAAACATAATTTAGAACAATTATTAAGTGCAGGGATTAAAAACAAGGTTTTTCAGGGAGAGAACAATGAACTTAGCGCAGAAAATAGAAAAATTCTTGAACACCTCTCGGATTTAGCTTACCGGAAGTATAAAAACTTTAAAGAACACCCTAAATTTATTCCGTATTTAGAAAAAATGAGTACACTCAAATATTACGGAAAAACAAAAATAGGCAGCCGCCCCACAAAAAGAGCAAATTCTGATAAGCTGATATTCTCCGATTTAAGAGCAATTCCATTTGTTGGTGCATGGAGTCAGTTAAAACAAAATGTACCGGGCTTTTTTGGAGTAGGAAGTGCACTTTTGCATTATGAACAAGAAGGAGCATTTAACAAAATAGAAAATTTATATGCAGAATCGAAGTTCTTTAAAGCTTTGATTGAGAACGTCATTGTTTCATTAAAAAAATCATTTTTTCAATTAACCGAATACATGAAAAATGACGAAGAGTTTGGCGATTTTTGGAAAATTATTTACGATGAATACAATAATACACAACGCCTTTTATTAAAGCTCACCAAACGCAAAGATTTGCTTGAAAAAAGCCCTGAAACAAAAGCATCAATAGAAACAAGACATAAAATAGTATTGCCTTTACTTACCATTCAACAATATGCTTTACAAGAAATTCAAATAACCGGTAAAGAGAATAAAGAAAGAATCGAAAATTTAGAAAAAATGATTGTGCGTTCACTTTTCGGGAACATTAATGCCAGCAGAAATGCTGTATAAAGTTTAAAATTATGAAAATCAACAGACGGAGTTTTATAGAAAAATCGATACTTGCCACTGCAGGCACATTAATCAGCCATAAACAAATCCAAGCCGGCGTGGTATTAAAACATAAAGGATTAAGGAATAAACCGGTAGTTATATCCACATGGACTCATGGATATGCTGCCAATGAGGCAGCTTGGCAAATTTTAAGCAAAAAAGGCAAAGCGCTTGATGCCGTAGAAAAAGGAGTAATGGTAATTGAAGCCGATGCCGATAATACAAGTGTCGGTTTGGGTGGGCTGCCTGACCGCGACGGTTTTGTTACCCTTGATGCCAGCATTATGGATGAAAACGGAAATGCAGGTTCGGTATCATTTCTACAACATATTGTCCACCCCATTTCTGTTGCCCGTTTAGTAATGGAAAAAACGCCTCATGTGATGCTATCGGGCGAAGGAGCTTTGCAATTTGCTTTAGCAAACGGTTTTAAAAAAGAAAACTTACTTACCGAGAAAGCTAAAAAAGAATGGGAAGAATGGAAAAAAGAAGCAAAATACCAACCGGTAATTAATATCGAAAATCACGATACCATTAGTATGGTAGCCATTGATGCACAAGGCAATTTATCCGGCGCATGCACAACCAGCGGATTAGCCTATAAAATGCATGGACGAGTAGGTGATTCTCCGATTATAGGTGCCGGATTATATGTTGATAATGAAGTAGGTGCTGCTGCGGCAACCGGTATGGGCGAATTAGTTATGAAAACCCTGGGTAGCTTCTTGATTGTAGAGTTTATGCGAAACGGTCTTAGCCCACAACAAGCATGCGAAAAAGCAATTGAACGCATCAAACAAAAATTGCCGGACTACAAAAAATTTCAAATCGGCTACATTGCGCTGAATAAAGCCGGAGAAACCGGAGCATATAGTATTCAGGAGGGATTTAATTATGCAAAATACGATAAAAAAGGGAATAAACTAATTGATGCTGACTATATACTAAAGTAAGTAAAATAATGGGGGAAGTTTTTTGGTCAACAATACAATCCGTATCTGGAGCCATGCTACGGATTTTTATAATAATGTTAATTGCAGGTTTTTTAGTAAGACGAAAAATAATTACACAAGAGCAAATTGCGGCATTATCAAAATTCACAGTTATAATATTATTACCGGCGCTTATTTTTTCAAATAATTTATTACATTTTTATCCCGAAAATGATAAAACATGGTGGATTTTACCACTTTTAGGTGTAGGAATGGTAATAGGAGGTCTTTTTATTGCCTCTATCTTTTATTTTCCTGATTGGAAAAAAAACAAAAATATGTTGCCCCTAAGTAGTATGCAAAATGCAGCTTATTTAGTTTTACCCATTGTTCAGATTTTATATCCCGAAGATTTCCCAACATATACACTTTACATTTTCTTATACATATTAGGTGTTACACCGCTTATGTGGAGCATAGGTAAAGTATTAATAACCTCCTCATCAGAAAAGGACAAGCCATTTAATATCAAAGATTTATTGACACCACCCTTAATTGCAAATTTATCATCAATCATTATTGTACTCGCATCTTTAAGAAATTTTGTTCCGCAAGCAATTATTGATTCAAGTGAATTATTAGGAAAAGGAGCTGTGCCGGTAGCAACTTTTATACTCGGTGCAACACTGGGTAGTATCTCTTTTAAAAAGATACCGCCTGTTATTGATATTTTACGCGTAAATATGGTAAAATTTATGCTTATACCTGCCATAAGTGTATTCTTATTGTATTACTTTAAGATATATCAAACAAATCCGGTACTTGCAAATTTAATAGTTATACAATCGGCAGCAGCGCCGGCAACTTCTTTAATTTTACAAGTAAAAGCATATGGCGGAAACGCACAAAAAGTGGGCAGCATGATGCTAATTGCTTATGTAATTTGCTTATTTGCAATGCCTATTTGGATGGCTTATTGGAATAATTTAATCATAGATTAAGCATAAAAAATAAAGCAAACTCAACAAAAGTTTGCTTTATTTTCCGGTATATTCAATGATCATTTCTTTTCAGGCAATGGTGCACCACAACTTTTACATTTAGTACTACCGGCATCATTCATAGTACCACAGTATTCACATTTAATAGGTGCTTTTGCTTTTTCTTCTTTTTCTTGTTGTGCTTTTAAATCTTGTTCTTTTTTATTTTTTGCAGCTTCTATTTTATCATTAACCTTTTTAATTAAGCCGGCAACAATACTTACCTCTCTTTTTGCATCTTCCAATCCGCTATAAGCCAAATCTATTTTGGAAGATATACTGTTAATATCAAATTCCGATTGACTCATAGCCAGTACACTTTCCGCTTTTTGAATAGCCAATCGTGCATTAGTTCTTGCGGTATTTGCTTTATTAATAAGCGTACTGTCTATTTGTTGTTTTAGGATATTTTCTTCTTCGCGCTTTAGTTCTTTTATTTTCGATTTCATATTACGCAGATTACCAAGACTCCCCCCCGATAAAATATTATTTGCTTCAACCATTTTATCTAACTTGGCTTCTTCTTCAGCGATGCCCTGCGCTTCGTTCCAAACTTTTTTTGCATCGGCAAGTTTTTGATCTATAAAAGGTGCAAAAACAGGATATTCCGATTTTAATTTTTCAATAGCTTTTAGGTTACTGTTCCAAGTTTTTTGCGATGATTCTAAAGTAGGTCCGCAAGCATTTATTAAAAAAATGCTCATCACAATAAATCCGAAAATTCTTTTCATAGTTTAAGTAAATTTAATACCTAAATTGAGCAATTATATACAAAAAGAAGTATCAAGATATTGAGATTAAAAAGTTTAGAAAAAAAGTAAGAATACTTTCAAGTATTTGAGCCTTTTTTTATAAATCTTTTTAACTCAATAGATTGGTGCTTATTGAAGTAGATAATCGCTCAATTTAGGTAATAGTTAAAAATGTAAATAAGGGTTAAGATACATCAAATTAAAATCATTTCAAAATAAAAGTTATTTTTTAACAATCATTATTTCAGCTTTGTTAGGAAGCGCATCAAACATTAAAACCCCATTTTTCAAAGTATAGGTTTTAACAGAGCCATCATTATTAACTTCACATTTCTCCCAGTCGGAAGGCAAATAAACCAAAATACTTAAAGCTTCGTTATAATATTTATCATCTGTTGTAGTAGTTAATTTTACTCCAAATTGCTCATCACTGTATTGTGCAATTTCTACACTTGCATTTTGTCTTTCAATCGTATATTTATACATACTAATATAGCCTGTATTCCATACTTCATCTTTTATGGCAAGTACTTTATCTAAAAACTTTTCAAATTCAACCACCCATACTGCTCCATTTCCATAATCACTCTCTCCCTGATTAGCTGCTATACCATGAAAATGCAAACTGCATATAATACTATCATTAATTGCAATGGGTATTAATTCATACATTGCATCGGCATTAGAGCCTATAGGTATTGTTTTAGCAATGGTCTTGACCCCTGTGTATGATAAACGGTCAATGTTTTTATATTCTTCTAAAACCTTTTTCAGGTCATCTTCGTTCCAAGAAGTGCCTCCTCCCCTATTAAAGGCAATTAAAGATGCAAAATCTTCTTCTTTTCTAATTCGCCAAATAGCTTTTGAAGCATCACCAACTTCATAAACCACCTCATCATAAGTACTTGCTCCTGTATGAGTCATTGTATGATTTGCTAATTCCTGATTACCTGCCGGAGCCTCATTTTCCCATACATCTTTATGCAATAAATAATATTCACCGCCGGGATTTACATACCAAGTACCAATTAAGCCTCTTTTGCTCATTGCAGGCACTCCAAGCGTTGCTTGTCCGGGTGTACTATCGTCAAACTGAATTAAAAGAGCCGCCTTTTTATCATCTTTCCACTTTGCAATTCGCACTGTTCCTTCTGTATAAGGCAAAGGAACAAGTTCTTCTGCATCGTTTTTTGAGCAAGAAGTCATTAATAGAACAGAAAAAACCGGAATAAATAGTCGTGAAATGATTAAAGTGTTCATTTTTTTTATTTTTTTGGTTTATATTCAAAAGGTCCTATATCATAGGCAGAACCCTGCGGGCGGGGGATACT
>Ga0256840_1003981_pt1 | contig 11416 bp, 10 predicted proteins | sample 355202metaG_FD_185969 | JGI IMG/M metagenome (GOLD analysis project Ga0256840, IMG submission 185969) | Hydrothermal vent microbial communities from Mid Atlantic Ridge, Atlantic Ocean - 355-202 | ecosystem: Environmental > Aquatic > Marine > Hydrothermal vents | place: Atlantic Ocean: Mid...
AAACATCACCTATTATTAGTCTTTTGCAAAATAAATTTGCATTTTTGGAATTTATTCAGACCTTTAATAGGTGTGCACTGCTGCTCATGCAGGGCACACACAAAAAATATAGTGCATTTGGCAGGTAGTGCTAAAATTCAAGATGGTAGCAATAAATAAACATAGTGCAAAACTGAAAATTAGGTGCGTTGAAATGCCAAACGCACCATATTTAAACCGTTCTCTGCAAGCTCCCCAAAAGAAAGTGTAGTAACAAATTGAAACATCCAGCCGCACAAATTGCACATTTGTTTTTTTGCCTACGCACAAAGCCGAATAAAAAAACAAAAGAGCAATTTTTTCTTTCGCTTTAATTAAAAATTAGTAATTTTGCTGTTGTATGAAACTGGAAATAAAACATATACAAAAATCTTTTGGCGAAAACAAAGTGTTGAAAGACGTTTCGTTTAAAACCGAGCAGGGGAAGGTGTATGTTTTAATGGGAACCAACGGAAGTGGAAAAACCACTTTGTTCAATATCATTACCGGTTTTTTAAAACCGGACAAAGGAAAAGTTGTATTGAACAATGAGGACATTACAAACCAAGAATCTTTTTTGATAAATGCAAAAGGTATCAGCCGGACATTTCAAGATTTGCGTTTGATAGAAGATTTAAGCGTTAAGGAAAATCTTTTGCTTGCATTCAAAAACCAAGTTGGAGAAAAATGGTGGAAAGCATTAATGCCAACTAAATATTACCAATCCGAACAAAAGGAAAATAAATTAAAAGCAGACAAAATTCTACAAGAAACTTTTATAGACAATGTAGCGGAGCAAAAGGCGGGCGAAATCTCTTACGGACAACAAAAATTACTAACCTTGGCTTGCTGTATGGCAAATGACTCACAAGTTTTTTTATTGGATGAGCCCGTTGCAGGTGTAAATCCCGCTTATCGCGAAAAATTGACCGCTATTATTAACAAACTTAAAGAAACCGGCAAAACATTTTTGATAATTGAACACAATACCGATTTTATCACACAAATTGCCGATAAAATTTTCTTTTTAAATAACGGTATTGTAACGGAATATGATACTTACGATGAAATGCGAAACGACGAACAAGTAAAAGAAGCCTACGTATGAGCATTTTAAAAGCGGAACATATCAGCACGGGATACGGCAAGAAGCAAGTGCTTTTTGATGTAAATATGGAAATAGAACAAGGTGAATTTGTTTTATTGGTAGGTTCCAACGGCTCGGGTAAAAGCACATTTTTTAAAGCCATATACAAGCAGTTGGATTTGTGGGACAAAAACGGAAAAATTTTTTACGAAAACCAGGATATTACCCGCAACAAAACCCGGCAACTTGCCCCGAAAGGTTTGGTTTACATTCCGCAAAAAAACGAACTTTTTGACGATTTAAGTTTGCTTGAAAATTTGGAGTTAAGTATTTTACACTTAAACAATAAAACGGAAATACAACAAAGAATTGATAAAATTTTAGAACAATTTCCTAATTTTCAAAAAAAAACAAAACAAGAAGTAAATAAATTGAGCGGAGGTGAAAGAAAATTATTATCTTTGTGTATGGCATTGTTGAATAATCCCAAAATATTATTGTATGACGAACCCCTTGCGGGATTGAGCAAAGACAATATCGGAATGGTTTTTGATGTTTTAAAAAAAATAAAACAAAAAGGTATAACGCTTGTGGTTATTGAACACCGGATAAAAGAATTGTTTCCCCTTGCCGACCGTGTGCTGGGCTTTAAATTGGGAAAATTATATACTGAAAATTTAAATTCATTGGATAATATTAAAAGGTTTATGGTATGAAAAAAATAATATTGATTGTTTTTTCTCTTTTATTGTTGCTTTCGTGTAATGATGAAAAAAAAGAAAGTAAAATTAAAATTGGGATTGTTGCTCCTTTAACGGGAGAAGGGGCTTCATATGGTGAAGCAATGCAAAGAGGCTTTAATCTTATTTTTGACGAAAGCAATAAATTTAATTTAATATATGAAGATTCAAAATTACAACCAAGTCAAGGAGTTAATGCAATACAAAAGTTAATTTCAACAGATAAGGTTAAAGTTGTTTATGGTGCGGCAGCGTCTAGTGTAACACTTGCTATGGCACCCATTGCAGAAAAAAATAAAGTTATTTTATTTTCATCAATTTCATCAACTGATGATTTAATAAACGCGGGTGATTACATTTTCAGAAATGTTCCAAGTAATAAGGTGCAGGGTATTACCGCAGCAAAATTTTTAATAAATGATTTAAAAATAAAAAATATTGCAATACTTGGAGAGAATGATGACTATGGTATTAACTTATCTCAAAGTTTCAAAAAGAAAGTTCTTGAATTAGGTGCAAATATTGTGGCAGAAGAAAACTACTCATCATCTGACAATGATTTTAGAACACAATTGAATAAAATAAAAGAAAAAAATGCAGAAGCAATTTTTGTTCCCGGTAATTATGAAGAAACAATATTAATTATTAAACAAATGAAAGAACTTGGAATGAATATTCCGACCATTGGAGGGGATGGTTCTTATAGTGATTTGCTTATAAAAAACTTAAAAGATAAGGCGGAAGGTTTTTATTGCACTGTAATGGGACTCGACGAAAATTCTGATTTTTTTGTTAAGTTTAAAAAGATATTTATCAAAAAATATAATAAAAAACCTAATGTATATGATGCGTATGCTTATGAAGCGGGAAATATCCTATTAGAAGCGATAAATAATGTAGGTTATGATGCTGATAAAATAAAAAATTATTTATACAATACAACTTTTAATTCATTAACTGGAAAATTGAAATTTGACAAAAATGGTGAAGTTAATAGAGATTATAATGTTGTAGTTGTTAAAAACGGTAATTTTATAAATTTTAAATAATATTATGAGATTGATTCCTAATATCCCTATTATTTTTCACGGAAAATTTCCATCAGATTATGTAAATGACATAAATGGTTGGGGATTTAGTAAAGAAACAATAGAAAAAAATAAGGGAAAACTATTAACACTTGATATAGATTTTGGAAATTATTGTAGTTTAAATTGTCCCCTTTGTTTTCGTAATAATAATTCTATTGATAGAGTTGAAAAAGAATTAAAATACGATGATTTAATTAAAATCATTTTACAAGCAAAAAAACTTGGCTTACGAAGTGTTAAATTTTTGGGTAAAGGAGAAATGTTTGAGAATGAAGGATTTTTAGAGTTTTTAGAATTTTTACATAATGAAAATATTATCCCATTAATTTTCACAAAAGGTAATGTTATAGGAGATGATAATTTAGTAAAAAAATATTTTGGAAAATATAATATTGATACAGGAGAAAAATTAGTTGATAAACTTTACAATCTAAATGCAAGTATAATGCTTGGATTTAACTCATTTGACGAGGATAAACAAAATAAAATTGTTGGAAATATTAAGAACTATACCAAAGTAAGAAATAGGGCTTTGAAACTGTTAGTTGACAGAGGTTTTAATAAACCAAATCCTACAAGATTGGCTGTGGCAGTTAATCCTATTACAAAAATTAATATTGATGAAGCATTTGATATTTACAAATGGGCACGTGTAAGAAATCTTTACCCTATTATAACACCTTCAATGATTAGCGGAAGAGCAAAAGATAGGGCTTGGAAAGCCGTAAATCCACCAGATGAACAAATAATTGACTTATATACAAAGATTTACAAATACAATATAGAAAAAGGTATCCAAACAAAAGACCAAATTATGGAAGAAGACATCTCGTCTTATGCAGGAGGACATCCTTGCAATCAAGTGGCGGCAGGGTTATATGTCAGTTTAAACGGAATTGTTCTTTCTTGCCCCGGTAGTGAAGATTTGATTGAAGGCAATATTTGGAAAAATGATTTGGAATATATTTGGAATAATTCGCAAAACAAAAACAAAAGAGCAGGGATTTTTAATAATCATTGTATTGCAAAAGATGGATATACAATTCCTATAAATTTATATGAGATTGTAAAAAAAAAATATGAATAGTGAAGAAGCAACATATAAGGATTATTTAGAATATATACGAGGTATAAATGGACTTGAACAGAGGTTAATGGTTGAATGTGGAGAGAAAGTTAAAAATATAGGTATTTCTATCCAATTATATGAGGAGTTACAAGATGATTATTCTCCAACCCGTGAGCACACAACAGCAATAAATTGTTATTGTAAAAGTATTCAGGAAGCTGACAATGGTAAAGGTAAGGAAAGATGCAATTTATTTGATAAACAGGCAAAAGAATACTATTTTAACGATATTTTATTAAAAAAAGTTGAGTATTCAAGTGAGAAACCATATCCGTTGTTATGCTTTTGTCACGCCAATGTAACCAACTATTTGTTTATGTTTAATCCATTAGAGATTAGTAAGTATAAAGAATATTCATTTGTATATGAAGGAGTGAATATATACATTTTTATCGGGCATTTTTTACTAAAAGAATTTCCAAATGATATAAAAAAAAATAAACTTGAATTATATGGGGAAAGTGATGGAGGCAAATATGATTTAATCAATAAATTTAAACCAGTTGAGAGTGATATATATAATAAAACTTGTGATAAAAACAAAATAAACACTGCTACTTTTAATGACTTGGGTACAATTAAAGACAAAATTAATGAAGAAATTTATAAACATTTTATAAGTAATGGATATTTGGCAATAGATACTGACAATAAAATAATTTCTTTTACCAAAAAATTTATAGAAATTAATAACATCCCCTCATTAGATAAAATTTCTGCCCTTTTAAAAGAAATAAGTGAACAAATACTTATTTTGGAATCTATACCAGATGAGAATAAATCGAAGTTTAACGAAATCAAGCGTAAAATTTCAAAAGAAATAAAAAAAACAAGGGCAATTATACAAGAAAGAAGAAAAGATAATGCTGAAAACACTGATAATGAAATTGATATAGAGTTAAAAAAGACTAATATAAAAGAATGGTATATATGGTTATTGGAAGGAAAGAATGAAGGAGTTTTTGGCATTAAAAAGTGGCTAAATAGATTTAAAAAATGAATAGGATTTTTGCATATATATCGAAATTAAAAAGTTGTTTCTATCAATGTATATTTTTAGAAAGTAAGTATTTAAATTTACTAGGGGTTATTTTTCTTACTATATCGGGAAATTTTATTTATAATTTTTTAATCCATAAATCTGATAATTATGTATATATTTTCTTTGGTTCGCATACTATTTCCCAATATATCCTTAATAATATATTAGGTATTTCTTTTGTTCTTTTAGGTAGTTTTTTTCTTTATCTCTCATATATTTTTAGACAATTAGAGAGGGATTTTTCTAAAATTAAATTTCAAAATATAAAATTAAAAAAATACATATGGAAAAAAAATAGAATAAGAAGTATTAGTAAAATTATTATGTATATATTTTATTTTTACACCCTTTTGATTTTATCAATGATGCTGATGCCATTTCACAAAAAAATTTTTATACAGAAACCAAAGGCTATATCTTTTTATAAAGAGAAAAATAACATAATGTTACGAGAAATTTATGCAAGGAAAAATCATTATTATACTAATCAGTTTAGTCTATTAAAATTTTTTATACAAAAGGATAGTTTAAAAATTGATACATTAAGCATTATAGATATTTCAAGTGGTAGTGGAAATTTTGTTGAAATGGTTAAAGACAGTTTTCCTAAAATTTTTGTCTTGGGAAGTGACGGTGATGTTAATTCAATTAATTATTCAAAGGAAAAATTAAAAAAGAAAAATTATGAATACCTTATAATAAATAAACCAGTCTTATGGCAAGACTTAACAAGTAATAAAATCCTTACGAGTAAAAAATATGATTTTGTATTTTTACTTGGAAACTCTATACCTAATTTACAAAATTACAATGACCTTCCTTACGTATTCATTGAAATTAATAAAATTCTGAAAAATGGAGGAATTTTACTATTAGACTATAATAATAAAATTGATATAAATAAAAAGCTTAATATTTTAAGTAATTCTAACGGCATTGAATGTATAGAAAATTTTGAAAAAGATGAAAAGTATATTACCCAAACCATTTCTGTATCAAATAGATTTGAAAATAAAGATTACGGTAAATTTTCTATAAAATTGAATAAAGATTGCCTAAACAAACAAAACCTTATAAATAATTTAAAAATAGCAGGTTTTAATGTAATATCTGACCCTGAATTCTCAAAGCATTACAATTGCTCTGATTTAACTTTAATTGTGGCACAAAAAAAATGACAACACAATTACTATTAAATATAATTTTCTATTTTTCTATAATAATGATATTACTTTTATCATTTAAATATCTATATAATACAATATCTTTTCTAAACCTTTCCCACGCCATAATCATAACCCTATCCGCCTACCTAACCTATCTTTTTGCCATTCAATTGGGTTTAAATCTTTATTTGGCGGTTTTGGTGGCGGTTGTTTTTTCTGTATTACTGGGAGTTGGTACTTATTGGCTGGCATATCGTCCTTTGTTAAAAAAGAAAGTTCCTTCGTGGCAAATGCTTATTGCTTCGCTGGGCGTGTATATTGTTTTGCAAAATCTTATTTCAATGTATTTCGGAGATGATACCAAGAGTTTTCGCACTTGGCAAATCAAAGAAGGGCATCGCTTTTTGGGGGCTTATATTACGGATGTGCAAATCATCACAATAGTTGTGAGTTTCGGGTTATTGGTTTTGAGTTGGTTGTTTATTGAAAAAACAAATGCGGGTAAGCGGATTAAAGCCGTATCGTCCAATCCGGAATTAAGTGCTGTTTTCGGTATTTCAAAAGAAAAAGCCGTTTTAACAAGTTTTGCTTTGGGCTCGGCTTTGGCGGCAGTTGCCGGTATTCTTATTGCCGCTGATACGGATATGACACCTACAATGGGTTTTAACTGGTTGCTTTATGCAGTAGTGGCAATGATAATAGGCGGTATGGGAAAAATGCGTTATCTGTTTATGGGAGCTTTGTTATTAGCTACCGCTCAACATCTTTCGGCTTACTATTTGGATAGCAAATGGATGAATGCTACGGCTTATATTATATTGATTGTGTTTTTGTATTTTAAACCTTATGGATTTAGCGGAATGCGGATTAAAAAAGCGGAAATATGATTTTGAGTGTTTAGTTTTGAGTTTTGAGTTAAACTTTGTATAATTATGAAAGAGTCAATTATAAAAAATAAAAGTTTTGAGTTTGCTTTGAGAATCTTGGATTTATACAAGGAAATGCAGGATAAAAAAGAATATGTTTTGTCAAAACAAATTTTAAGAAGCGGAACATCTATTGGGGCTAATGTTGTGGAGGCACTCGCTGGTCAAACAAAAAAGGATTTTGCCTATAAAATGAGCATTGCTTCCAAAGAAGCAAGAGAAACATTATATTGGTTGGAGTTAATAGAATATGCCGTTATCATTGAAAATACTAAAATAAAAACCTTAAAAAACGATATTGATTCCATAATAAAAATACTAACATCAATAGTAAAAACAACCCAACAAAATCTAACTAAAAACTCAACACCCAAAACTCAAAACTAAAAAAGTGGAATATTTACTACATTTATTAATATTAATAGCCATTTACACCATACTAGCCCAGTCGTTGAGTATTGTAGCGGGATACAGCGGTCAAATTTCGTTGGCACACGCCGGATTTTTCGGTATCGGGGCTTATACAACCGCATTACTTTCGGTCAATTACGGATTACCGGTTTTGGTTACAATGCCGCTTGCAATGTTACTTTCGGGCATTATTGCTTACATTGTATCAAAAATAGCCGTTAAAACCGTAGATGATTACTACATCATTATTACGCTCGGCATTCAAGTGGTTATATTTTCCATTATGAACAACTGGCAGGAAGTTACCCGCGGTCCGCTTGGGATTCCGGGAATTCCGAGTATTAAAATTTTCGGTTTTGCTTTTGATAGCAAAATTTCGTTTTTTATTCTCTCGGCAATTATTGCTTCAATGGTTTGGTATCTTATTCATAATTTGGTATCGTCGCCTTACGGCAGAATTCTGAAAGCTTTGAGTGAAGACGAAGTATTTACCAAAAGTTTAGGGAAAAATGTTTATAAATCAAAAATAATTTCATTTACCATAAGCGGAATGTTAGCATCCGTTGCCGGTGTTTTATATGCACATTATATAAGTTATATAGACCCTACGAGTTTTACGGTAGATGAATCTATTTTTATTTTAAGTATAGTAATTATCGGCGGAATGCGAAACCAAACGAAAATATTTTTGGCAACCGTGTTTCTTATTCTACTACCGGAAATATTACGTTTTATAGGAATGCCTTCAAACATCGCCGCCAATATGCGACAAATAATATACGGTATAGCTTTGGTATTGGTAGTCTGGCAATATGGAAAAAGAAATATAAAGTAAGTTTGAAAGAAATATAAAACCAACGCTTTTGGCAAGCACATTGCAAAAACGCTCAAAGCCACTACACAAGCCAATTTTTGTAAAGAGCCTGCCAAGCCAACGCTAAAATAAGCAATGAAAATAAATACAAGAAATAGAAATAAAAAGAATAATGCCAGCAGAGAACAATGCATATACCCAATGGCGAGTAAGTGCTTGTAAATAAAATTATTACATAAAATTAAAGTTAAGTAATTTTTTATTAACTTTGTGCTTGAAAGTCGCCACTGGGCATATGCTGAACGTTGTAGGGCATTAGAGAAACAAATTATAGATTAAGAAAAATTATACTAATTTTACATTCTGAATAAAAAGGAAAAAAAATAAATGAAAGCAAAAGAAGGATATACTATTGATTATATTTCAGGGAATGAAGTAAAAGCAACACCCGAAGAAATTCAAGCAGTTCAAATATTCGCACAACAATTAGTTGAAGATTATGGGTATCCAAAAGAATTAATTCAAACTCATCCTCAATATAGAGTAAAAGCAAGACCTTCTGATACAAGCGGTAAATATCCAGTTGATATTGCTGTATTTGAAAATGAAAATCATAGTGATGACAATATTTACATAATTGTTGAATGTAAAAAAAACAATAGAAAAGACGGGCAAACACAATTAGAAGATTATTTAAGGTTGTCCAAAGCAAAATTAGGAGTTTGGTTTAATGGTGAAGAAAGACTTTTTATTAGAAAAATTGAAAAACAAGGAACTGTTACATTTAAGCCTATTCCAAATATCCCAAGATATACAGAAAGATTAGAAGATTTAGGGAAATTTAAAAGAAAAGATTTGGTTAATGCCACAAATCTTAAAATTATATTTAAAACAATTAGAAAATATCTTGCAGGCAACTTTACAGGAGCAACAAGAGATGAAGAGCTAGCAAGAGAACTAATTAATTTAATATTTTGCAAGATTTATGATGAAAAATTTACCAAATTAGATGAAAAAGTATCTTTTAGGGTGGGTGTTGATGAAAAACCAAGTGTTGTAAAAGCACGTATAAACAGTATTTTTACAAATGTTAAGCAAAAATATCCTGAAATAATTGAAGTAAGCGATACAATTAATTTAGATGAAGAAGCGATTGTATATGTTGTAGGAGAACTGCAAAATTATTGCTTAATAGAAGCAGATAGAGATGCTATTGCAGACGCTTTTGAAACTTTTATAGGTAGTGCATTAAAAGGTTCACAAGGGCAATTTTTTACACCAAGAAATATTGTTAAATTATTAGTTGAAATTACAAATCCGCAACCTAACGAACAAGTCATTGACCCTGCTTGCGGTAGTGGTGGATTTTTAATTGAAAGTTTACGACACCAATGGGCTATATTAGAACAGCAAGCAAAAGAATACGGATGGTCTGATTTGGCTCTTAATGAAGAAAAGATGGCAGTAGCTATAAAAAACATAAAAGGTATTGAAAAAGACCGTTTTTTAAGTAAAGTTACAAAAGCCTATATGGTTTTAATGGGAGATGGGAAAGGGGGCGTGTTTTGTGATGATAGTTTAGAAAAAGAAGATAATTGGAATGAAGATACAAAACAAAGTATTAAATTAGGACAATTTGATGTATTATTAGCAAATCCACCTTTTGGAAAGGAAATAAAAATAACGGGACAAGAAAAGCTAAGTCAATTTAATTTAGCATATAAATGGAAAAAAGAAGATAATATTTTTGTAAAAACAAAAAAATTAAAAAAAGAGGATGCACCTCAAATATTGTTTGTAGAGCGTTCTTTACAATTTTTAAAAAAAGGTGGTAGAATGGCAATAATTTTACCTGAAACTTATTTCCACGCTCCTAAATCTGGTTATGTATTACAATATATGACAAAAGGCAATAATATCAGTTGGTTAATTGATTTACCTCACAATACTTTCAGACCATACAACAATGCAAAATGTATTGCGGTAGTTATCGAAAAAGACAAACCCCAACAGCCTAAAATAAATCTAGCTGTAATAGAAGAAATGGGACACGACCATCAAGGTAAAGAAATCTATCGCTGGAACTACGAAACTAAAAAAATTGATAGAGATAAAATTTGGGATGATGTTCCTCTTGTAATAGATGAATTGAAAAATAAAACTTTTGATAAATACACGTTTCAAGTTTCAAAAGAAAAAATGTTCAATACTAATATTTTTGTTCCAAGATATTATTGGCAAAATAAAATAAAAGAAATTGAAAGCATTGCAGAAAAAGAAAACATTCAATTAATTTCAATACAAAAACTAATTGATGAAGGAATTTTAAAAACATTTGACGGTCACGGCTCACCACCAGCAGAATACAAAGGGCGTGGCGAGATTCCATACATTAGAGTAAAAGACATTGTAAATTGGGCAGTATATAAAGACCCTACATCAAGAATACCAAAAGAAATATATTTAAACAAGAAAGGGAAAAATAAAGAATTAGAGAAAGAAGATATTTTATATGTTAGACGTGGGAGTTATAGGATTGGTAGTGTTGCAATTGTATCAGAATATGACAAAGAAGTGCTACTAACAAGAGAAATACTTGTTTTAAGGGTAATTGATAAAAATAACAAATATGGAATAACACCATATTATTTATTATATTTATTATCACATACATTAACACACATTCAATCAAAAAATAAGATACTAATTGAAACCACTTTACCAAATATTGCAAATAGATGGTCAGAATTATTATTACCTATTTCAAAGGATGAAAATGTAAGAAAAGAAATAAGTAACAAGGTTAAATCTGTAATAAAAAGCAAGTGGGAAGCAATAGAAAAATTGGAAAAGATAAAAAATGAATTAGGATATTTAATAACATAAACGCCCTACAACAAATGCTATACGTAATGCGGGTAAAGTGCTAAATATGAACATTGTAGTTATAAATAAAATTAGTAGAAAATTGAAAATTTATCGTTTCAAAAAC
>Ga0256840_1003983_pt1 | contig 11412 bp, 14 predicted proteins | sample 355202metaG_FD_185969 | JGI IMG/M metagenome (GOLD analysis project Ga0256840, IMG submission 185969) | Hydrothermal vent microbial communities from Mid Atlantic Ridge, Atlantic Ocean - 355-202 | ecosystem: Environmental > Aquatic > Marine > Hydrothermal vents | place: Atlantic Ocean: Mid...
TTTTTTAAGAATTGTATAAAAGCAAAAATTCCCTGCCCCGTATCCTTGAGGAGATCATCAAATAAATTTGCACCTGTTCCTTTCAGGACCGAAGGAAATCGTAAACAGGTGAAGATCTCTCAGCAAGAGTCACTCCAACACCTTGAAAAAAATACAATGCTCTTACAGTTAGATGCGATAGCGAAAAACCGGGACCGGAAAAATAATCCGACAACCGTCATTCAATTTCATCTATCTTTTTCCAGGCACGACTTTTGCCAGTAATCCAGCAGTACAGGTTCCATATTTATTTCATTTGCCGGATGGATGTGGAGAAACAAACCATATTAAGGAACGTACGAGAATTACAGAGAACATCGTGTGTATCTCCCGTTTCTAAGGAGGAATCCGTGAGAAAAAGAATAGTTAAGTTTTTACCATTCTGCCTGATAACCGCACTGCTGGTGACATACGGGTGCGCTGATACCAAGACGTCCCAGACGGCTGCAGCCGTTCAGGAGCGCCCTGCATCAGTGACCCAAAAACAGGTCTACAAGGGAAAAGTTGTCGCCAGATCCAATAAGGCAAAACTTATTTCTCTTGAGGTCGGTAAAGGGGATAAAGCCACGACAATAACAATTCGTTTTGACGAAAAAACTAAAGGCGTTGAACACGCTGCCAAGGGACATGGGGCGATCATTGCTTATGAAAAACGGGGTAATGATATCTATGCCACTTCGATTAAACAAAAACTTACAAAAATGCCGGCTGGAGTTACGGAGATTTCCATAGCGGAAGTGCAGGCACTTATAGATAAGGATGAAGATTTCGAATTGATTGATTCCCGTCCTGCTCATCGCTACGCTACATCACATCTACCAGGTTCCATTTCTATCCCGGTATGTGAAATGAAAGAGCTCATCGGCCTGCTTCCCAAACATAAAGACAAGCTGCTGATTTTTTATTGCGGAGGGCCCACGTGAGGCATGAGTACTAAATCCGCCGGTCAGGCGGTTAGGTCAGGTTATACAAATATTCGAGTAATGCTTGCAGGCGAACCCGCCTGGGTAAAAGCCGGCTATCCGGCTTATGCCAACTATGGCTTTATCTGTCAGGGCAACAACGTCCTTATCGATCTTCGCAGCACCGAAAAAAATGCGGAATCCCGCATCCCCCGTTCCGTCAGCATCCCCTTTGCCACCCTTGAAGACAGAATCGATGATATCCCGGTCAAGGCCCCGGTTGTTTTATACAGCGACAACGAACAGGAAACCATGGCTGCCTTAAAGATGTTTCGAAAACAAGGGTACAAAAAAGTTTCCCTCGTGGAGGGAGGGTATCAGGGCTGGAAAAAACTGGGTGGTAAGCTGATCAAAGGTCCGGTGGTCACCGATATTCACTGGCAGAGGAAGCTTGCGGAAGGAGAAATCACGTTGGCGGAATTCAATAAAGCCCTGAAAGACCCGACAAAGGCGATCATTCTGGATGTACGAACCAACGATGAAGTTGCAGCAGGAAAACTCGCGCAATCTCGCCACATTCCCCTTGATGAGCTCTGCAGTCGTATGGATGATTTTTTTTCAATCATAGAGGGAATGTCCAAGAACCAGAAGATTTATGTCCACTGCACGACAGGTGCCCGGGCTGAAATGGCCTATAAGGAGTTGAAGAAAAACGGCTACAATGCCTATTTCCTGGTTGCGGAAGTAGAATGCGAGGGGAATGACTGTACCATAGAAGAATAAAGTGCGGCCTTAACCTCTTGTTGTCACGGCGCACCTGGTTTACACGCTGAACCAGGTGCGCTTTTGTGCTTATTCAACAGCGATGAACTCGTAAAAAGATAAATTCATCTTGCCCGGCATGGAAAAAGGCCGTTGCAACCTCTCCACCACCAAGGGCTTTTCACAAACCCTTTTTCACCATCATAGTTCATTTGAAAAATAGCCTTTTCCTCCCGCGCCAATCCTGGTAATCTTTAAACCAGCATGGCTGGACCGTATTTTTCAGAACATAGCCACAACAATCCACGAAGATACAAATAGATACTTTAAAAAAGTATTGCAAATAGTTTTTTCAAAAAAACTCTAGTCGTTTTTCTTTAAGGAGGCTCCCGGTGCCAAGGACGTTTAAATCCTGTTTTCCCCTGATCATGCTCTTCTGCCTGTTCTTCTTCGGGTGTGTCCAGCCTCAAGGTACCGGCCGGGGGGATGAATCAACCACAGGCAGCCCTGCCCTGTCGGGCATATCGGTTAAAAAAGTGCATACAATGATAGAGAACGATGAGAACTTCATACTTATCGATACTCGTCCGGCAGAAGAGTATGCCCCCTCCCATCTGTCCACAGCTCTATCCATACCGGCCTGCAAAAAAAATAATTTTACCGATCAGCTCCCTGAAGATAAAGATCAACTGCTGATCTTGTACTGTGGATGGCCCGGATGCATCATGAGCACTACCGCATCAGAGGCCGCCGCACAGGCCGGTTATGAAAACATCAAAGTGATGAATCAGGGGATCGCAGGCTGGGTCAAAGCCGAATACCCGACCGTTGCTGTTGATGATTTCGTTCTGTCGGGCAACCCGGTTCTTATAGATCTTCGGGCCTCCCGAAAAGATACCGTACAGAGAATCCCGGGCTCCGTATCCATTCCCTTTGCTACCCTGGAGGATAGGTTAGACGACATTTCTAAAAGAGCTCCGATCGTTGTTTACAGTGATACTCTTAAGGAAAGCCGTCGTGCCCTTACCACATTCCGGGCGGCGGGGTTCAATAAAAGTAAAGTTTCCATGGTCAATGGAAATTTTCAGGGTTGGCAGAAGCGTGGCAATCCTCTGACCAGCGGGCCGATTACGACAAAAGTCAACTGGACACGAAAACCCGGCAAAGGTGAAGTTTCTCTTGCCGAGTTTAAAAAAGCACTCAGCGGCGGGATGAATGCCGTTATTCTTGATGTACGCACCAATGGAGAAGCTGCTGCCGGCAAACTGAAAAATTCCATTCATATCCCCCTGGACGAACTGGACGCCCGAAAGGGTGAGCTGCCGAAAAACAAAAAAATATTTATCCATTGTTCGAACGGAGCCAGAGCGGATATGGCCTCCGACATCCTGAGGAAAAGCGGATTTTCATCCTTTTTTCTGTCCGCAACCGTTGAATGCAAGGGTAACGATTGTATCATCAGAAACGAGTAGATTTATCCCGGCCATACCTTTTTGTTTGAATGAATGCCGAACCGTTTCATCCGGTTCCAGACCGTAACCCTTGATACGCCGAGGATCTTTGCCGCCCGGGTCTGGTTGCCTCCGGCTGATTTCAATGCATCAACCAGTTCACGCTTCTGCTGCTCTTTTTTTTCAATAGCCGGAGGAATCGTTTCTACGGTTGCAGGTTGACCATGTTGAATCACCGGCGGCAGATCTTCCGGGGTAATAATTTTTCCCCGGCAGGCGACAAATGCGTATTCAAAGGTGCTTCTTAATTCGCGTACGTTGCCGGGCCAGCTGTACTGCATCAACAGATCCATTGCCCGGCTTGAGATTCCCTGAATATCTTTATCCATTTTCAGCTGCAGCCTGCGGAAAAACGACTCGGCAAGCAGGGGAATATCACCACATCGTTCCCGAATCGGCGCGATATGAATGGGAATCACATTGATACGGTAATAGAAATCCTCGCGAAAGGTGCCCTCCTTGACCATGTTCATGAGATCCTTGTTCGTGGCCGTGATAATACGCACATTGATGGGAACAGGCTGATTGTCTCCCACCCGTTCAATAACCATTTCCTCCAGTACCCTGAGCAGTTTCACCTGGGTCGCCAGGGGCAGGTCTCCTATTTCGTCCAGAAAAATGGAGCCTCCCTCGGCGGCCTCGAAACGCCCCTTCCGATCCTGGACCGCACTGGTAAATGCCCCTTTTACATGACCGAACAGTTCACTCTCCAGCAGCGACTCATTCAAGGCCGCACAGTTTACTTTGACATAGGGCAGATCCCTGCGACTGCTGATATCATGCACCGCCTGAGCAACCAGTTCCTTACCCGTGCCGGATTCACCGTAAATGATCACCGGGGCATCTGAATCGGCGGCATTGTCAATAAGACTGTATACCCGCTGCATGGGGGCTGAAATACCGACCATTCCGTGAAAGGTGTCGCGACTGCTCAACTCCCTCCTGAAGGCCTCGATCCTGGTTTCCTTTTCAAGCAGTTCAGTGATATCGGTCATGGTCTCGACCGCACCGATGACATCGCCCCTGCCGTCTCTGATCACGCTCGCATTTTTAAAAATATGAACACGACTGCCGTCCCGGCGTGTGAGAACACAGCGTTGTTTTTTCAAAGAACCGTCGCGAAAGAGTCGACACCAGTGATTCAGCTCCCGTTTTCGTTCCAGGTGACAGGCCGTACAGTTCAAACGGGAACACGGCTGGCCGACAAGTTCATCCATGGCATAACCGGTCAGCTCCAGAAAAGCACGATTGGCTGAGACGATAATTCCTCCCGGGGCAACAATCATCACTCCTTCCTGAATGGTATCCACCACGGTTTTCCAGTATTCGTTCAGCTCCTGTTCAAGCATGGCGTCTCCTGTTTAAAGCTTAACAAAGTGTTAACATTTAACTTAACACCTTAACAGATCATTGACAAATGAAAAACTCTCTTGAGGTGGAAAACCAGCTGTTTCCAAAACAATCATCCGGGGTAACCGAAGAGTTTTACAGAATAAAACAAAAATCGATACCGCTAAGGCAGATTGTCAGCAGGAACGGGAACAGCCTTTGCTTTAGCTGTACCAACTGTTCAAAAAACAGAGACGACGATGAACATGCGGCAACAATTTAAACTTCATGAACCACTTGATCCATTTACACTGCTCAAGGTAAGTCAGGCATTTCGTGCAATAGCCGATGGAGATTACCTTGAACTCAGGTACACCGGTGATCAGGTTCCCGATGAATTGTTCAAAGTTCTTCCTGCCGAGCAATACCAAATAGTTGAAATGAAACAATCCGAAAGCCCGAAGTGTTGTCGGATCGTATTCAAAAAAACCGGCGCCACGCCTCCAGAACCGAATTTTCCTGAAGGTGGATGCCAATGTACTTAGAAGTAGTTCCTCAATTGAACACAAGGAGAAAAACATGTCTGAAGAAAAACAAAAACTCGTCTACGTGCTTCATGATGCAGGTGAGAGGGCGGAAAAAGTGCTTACCGGATTTGCCGTTGCCAATATCGGAATTTCCATGGAGCACGATGTCACTATTATTCTTTTCGGCGAAGCAACCCGTCTTGCCTATAAAGGCTATGCCGAGACTGTTCATGCCCTTGAACGGTTGCCTCTGGATCGACTAATGGATGATTTTCTTGAGAACGGCGGCAAAATTCTGGTCTGCCTGCCCTGCATCAAATCGAGAAAGGTTGACACCTCCATGTTGATTGACGGAGTTGAGGCCACAACCGGCACCGTCGTTACCGATGAATTTCTTGAGGCGGATCAGGTTATCGGCTGGTAACACCATTTGTCTTTTCACAATCTACAATCCATTCTTTCTACATCATTCAACCTGCAACAAAGGAGTTCATCATGTCTGATTTAAGTACTGTAACAGCAGCAGCTACCATTGATTCCCGCGGTTCAGCCTGTCCCGGTCCTCTGCTTGAGGCCAAAAAAGGGATCGGCAAAGTGCGGATCAATGAAATTCTCGAAATCTATTCAAATGACGAAGGAACAAGAATTGATCTCAAGGCCTGGGCCAACAAAGTTGGTCACGAATACATGGGCTATGTGGAGGCGGACGGGTATGACAAACATTTTATAACCCGAAAAAAATAATACTCTTTTAGGGCAAACCCGGGCCGTTCATACCTGGAAAAACCAGCATACTTGCAGAGCGGATGTCACAAGAGACCTGGATCGGTCAAACATTCTTGTGCACGGATAAATTATTTGCGGCAGTTTCGGCCTTCCCGTAACACTGCAAAAGAACAACAACTGGAATGTTTATCATGGGGACTGATACACAAGAGCGGAAAATCCTGATTCTGGCCACTGAATCCTGCGCTTATCCCGGCGCTGATTCCGTAGGTCAGGCTCATTCAAGTTATCCGGCCAACACCTATATTCTCAGAGTTCGGGCTCCGGTCATGTTTCCCGAACACTTTTATCTCGACTGTTTCAGGAAAGGAATCAGCGGCATTATTATCATGTCCTGTGGTGAGGAATGTCCCTATGAAGGGGCCTATTATGCCATGGCCAAGAGAATAGACAGGGTGTATCAGATGATGAAAGAACGGGATATCGATATCCGACGACTGCGGGTTACGGCAATCTGCACCGTCTGTAATCGCCCGTTTTTAAAAGAGGTCAACATGATGAATGATATTGTCCGGGAACTCGGTTTGTCGGTGTTCAAAGAGCCTCAGGAGAACAGGAGATAAATATGGAAGACGGACAAACAATCACCTGTGACGCACTTGTTGTCGGCGGCGGTATAGCCGGTCTGCAATCGGCGCTTGATCTTGCCGATCAGGATTTTTCGGTGGTGATCATAGAAAAAGACCTGTCTATAGGCGGCAAGATGATTCGCCTCTCAAAAGTGTTCCCCACCCTGGACTGTTCGAGCTGCATCACAACACCCAAAATGGCCTCTGCCGCCCATCACGAGAATATAACCATCTATACCTGGTGTACCCTCAAACAGTTAAACGAAAACCAGGGGATGATTCGTGCCCGGGTTACGCAGAAACCACGTTATGTGGACCAGGACAAGTGCATCGGCTGCCGCAAGTGCGAATACGAATGCCCAGTCTACATTCCGGATCCTGAACAGGGTGGGTTCTGCGCAACCAAGGCTGTCAGAATCCCTTTTTCCAACGCAATTCCCCAGGTGGCAGCGTTGGATCCGGAGAACTGCATGCTGTGCGGAAAATGTGAAAAAGTCTGTCCTACCGGAGCAATTGATTATTTTCAGAAACCGTTTGATTTCGTCATAGAGGCAAAAACCGCGATTCTGTGCACGGGTTTTGAGATGACCACCATTGAGGGGAAGCCCCAGTACGGCAACGGAAAGGTACCCAATGTGGTGACGGCCCTGCAGATGGAGCGTCTACTGGCACCGCACGGCCCCTATAACCGGATGCTACGCCCATCGGACGGTATGGAACCGGATTCCATCGCCTTTGTCCAATGCGCGGGCTCACGGGATAAGAGTATGGGCATCCCCTACTGTTCGCGGTTCTGCTGCATGTATGCCATCAAACAGGCCATGTTGTTGTCCGGCGCGCTGCCGCTTGCGGATATTTACATTTATTACATGGATATCCGCGCATTCGGCAAGGGATATGAGCAGTTTTACCAGACGGCCAAGGCCATGGGCATTCAGTTTATCAAGGGCAAAGTCGGCCGTATCGAAGGAGCGGAAAACGGCAGCGTTGCCGTCCGCTTTGAGGCCCAGGACGGCAGTGGAGTCACCACGGAAAATCACGATCTGGTTGTGCTGTCGCTTGGTGTTCTGCCTGACTGGTCACCCGAAGGTGTCTGTTCCATATCAACGACTGACGATCGCTTTATTCAGACGGTCCAGCCCTCCATTGGACCGACATTAACCAGTCGCAAAGGTATTTTTGTTGCCGGAGCGGCCGCCGGTCCCAAGGATATCGTTGATTCAATTTCCGAAGCCGGGGCCGCAGCTATGGAGGCCTCCAACTCTATCATTTCCCACGGGAGATAAAAACCTCCTGCCCACTGTTGGGAAAATGTTCGTCCCGCCAAAAATGGATATAGAGCTATGACTGACCCGAAAAAAAGTACAAAGACAAAAAATAAAAAAAAGTCTGAAAAGATCGGCGTGTACATCTGCTACTGCGGCGGCAATATATCCGATCATGTCGATGTGGAAAAGGTCCGTGAAGCAGCGGAAAAATTTCCGGGCGTTGCAGTTGCCCGGACCAATTCCTTTATGTGCTCCGATCCCGGCCAGGAACTGATCATCGAAGATCTGAAAAACGGCATTATCGACCGGGTCGTGGTTGCCTCCTGTGCGCCCAGTCTCCACGAGAGCACGTTCCGCAGTGCAATTGTACGGGCAGGCGGCAACCCCTATATCTACGACCATGCAAACATCCGTGAACATGTGAGCTGGGTTCTGCACGGTGACAAGGCAACCGTTAAGGCGGAGAAACTTATAGCTGCGGCAACAGGCAAGGCCGGGCTGCTGGAACCGCTTGATCCGATTCGGGTCGATGCTCGAAAACATGCCACAGTTATCGGCGGAGGAATTGCCGGCCTTAAGGCGGCCGGGGTTCTTGCCGATCGCGGTCTTGAGGTTGTGCTGATAGAAAAGACACCGTTTCTCGGCGGCAATGCCGCTGCACTTGATACAGTGGCACCTTTTGGCGAACAGTGCGGCCCGTTAATAGCCGAACTGGCAAAGGGTGTTCTTGAACATAAAGCCATAACCGTTATGCCTCTGACCGAGGTTATCGGGTTCAGCGGCTATGTCGGCAATTATGATCTCAAGGTCAAGACGGTTACGGCGGAACCATCCGCAGACGTAAAGTCAGGCGGCCACATTGCTCCTTTTCCGGATATCAGACCGCCTGCCCCCGGTGAACAGACAATTGAAACCGGGGCGGTTATCCTGGCTACAGGCTTCAAACATTATCAGCCTAAACAGGGTGAATACGGGTTTGGCGATCATCGAGAAGTCATCACTCTGCCGGAATTCATCAGGCAGATGAGTAAGGTGAAAGGTTCAGGTGATACCCTGGAATTCAACGGCAGAAAAATACGTTCCATGGCCATGATTCATTGTGTAGGCAGCCGCCAGATTCCCGGCATTCATGAAGAGGACGAAAACGGCTATCTCAATGAGTACTGTTCCAGAACCTGTTGCAGCTCCATTCTCCATGCGGCCAACAAGGTCAAAGAGCGGTTTCCGAAGACCAGCATTTATGATTTTTACCGGGACATCCGGACCTATGGCCTCGGCCAGGAAGAACTCTATGATCAGGCGGCACACAACCGTGTTGTTTTTCTCCGGTTTGAAGCTGCTGATTCCCCGACTGTGACCGTGAATGATGATGCCGGTGAGTATGCCCTCAAGGTCACGGTGCGGGATGGATTAACGTTTAATGAAGAGGTCGAGGTTCCGGTCGACCTTGTCGTCCTTGCCACCGGTATGGAGGCAGGTGATGTTTCCGATCTGGTCGCCATGATGAAACTGCCGGTCGGCACGGATAAATTTCTCCAGGAAATCCATCCCAAACTTGCTCCGGTCGAAATGTCGGTTTCAGGAATTTTTCTTGCCGGAACCTCACAGGCGCCCATGAGCATCAGCGAAGCCTGCAACGGTGCAGCGGCTTCTGCTGTAAAGGCTGCCTCACTTTTATCAAAGGGCTACCTTGAACTGGATCCTTATGTGGCCGCGGTCGATCAGGACCTCTGCACGGGAACCGGTGCATGTGTGGACGCCTGTCTGGCCGACGGTGCCCTGGAAATGGTCAATATCAATACCGAAAACGAGACGGAAAAAAAGGCCCGGGTTGTTCCGGCGCTCTGCCTTGGCTGTGGTGCCTGTGTTGCCGTGTGCCCGACCGGTGCCATTGACCTCAAGGGATGGAGTCTGAAACAGTACGAGGCCATGGTTGACGGAATCGTAGCCGATGAGCTGATTGACGTTTAGCTCGCACACCGTTTTTTAACCCATCATTTTACCCAACAGACGAAAGTCTGTTCTACAGAGATACAAGGCGATGAATGACAAAGATCAGGCAGAACAGGAAAGGAAAGAAGCTATGAAACGGTTGCGCCGGGAACGAAAGAGTTCCATCACAAGAACCGCAGCCATGGTCAAAACCCGGAAAAAAGAGCTTCAAGCGCTCAGAAAACAGATGGGCGCAGAGAGTGCTACCGCTCCTGAAATTGCCGAAGCTACAGGAATGGACGTTGCCCAGGTGATCTGGTATCTGGCAACCTTGAAACAGTATGGCGATGTCGTGGAAGAGGAAAAAAAGGGCTGCTATTTTACCTATAGAATGGTGCCCCGGGAAACTGAAAACACTGCGGCATAATCGACGTTCCACCCATACTTTTTTCTCCATGGAGAGAGGACATGACGAAAATTACTCCTGATTTTGCCGAAGAATTAAAACAGTACGGCGACGACACAGCACTTATCTGCTTCAACTGCGGCACCTGTGTGGCGGTCTGCCCCCTTATTTCAGACAGTTTCCCCCGCAGGCTTATACGCTATATCCAGATCGGGGCCCGGGATCGCATCCTTGAAAATGCAAATGATCTGTGGAAATGCCTGCACTGCGGGCTCTGCACCCAAACCTGCCCCCGTGAGGCGGATCCTGGTGAAGTTATTCTCAGCTTGAAACGTTTTGCAGTCGCAACCTGGAGGAAAGTATAAAATGTTCAGCCCCCAAACCATTATAGAAATACTGGCCGATAATGTCCGCAAGACCCGTAATCCCTTTGGCCTGAACAAAAGTGGGCTTTCCGGCTGGGCGAAAAACAGCAATGTGAGCCGGGAAGGGGAAACACTGCTGTTTACCGGACTCATGTATCAACTTGTGCCGTATATCAAAGCGACAACCAGATATCTTGAGCAGTATGAAGATAGTCCGAAAGCCGACTATTTACGGTATGGAAAACTTGTGCCAAAACCACTGGTCAACCTGGGGCTCAATCTTATATCCTCCAAGAAAGATAAAAAGGACTTTAATACTATTCTCCGTAACATCGTAAAGATACTCCAGTCATCAGGTGTTTCTTTTGGCTATCAGCCGGAACTGGATGAATACAGCGGCGTGCTGCTCTATGATATGGGAGATCAGGCGGGTTTTGTCGAGCACGCAACATATGTCGCCAACAAACTGCAGGATGCAGGCATCCGAAAATTGATCACCGTTGATCCTCATACGACCTATGCCGTCAAGGTTTTATATCCGAAATACACCGGAATCACTTTTGAGGTTCAGACGTATTTTGAACTGGCCAGGCTTAAAGGGGGAGACTCTACCTCGGAAATTACCTTACATGACCCCTGCTTTTACGGTCGTTACCTGGAACTAACCGATGGACCGAAAAATCTTCTCACCGGCCTTGGGGTCAACTGTAAACCGATCAATACCTCGGGCACCTTTACCACCTGTTGCGGTGGTCCCGCCGAATCCATTTCGCCAAAACTTGCCGAAGAGGTGGGCAGGCGCAGGGTTGCGGAACTCAAGGCCACCGGCGGACCAATGGTGACCATGTGTCCGATCTGTCTTGCAAATCTGCAAAAGGCCGGTGCGGAAGTGGAAGATCTGGCCTCGGTACTCGTTCAATTTGCTTCATGAACAGAGAGGAATATTGACAGGAATGATAGAAAGGTGAGTGAGGGCAAAGACAACAAGATCGAACAGCACAGGCTTTAACCTCTAT
>Ga0256840_1003984_pt1 | contig 11411 bp, 12 predicted proteins | sample 355202metaG_FD_185969 | JGI IMG/M metagenome (GOLD analysis project Ga0256840, IMG submission 185969) | Hydrothermal vent microbial communities from Mid Atlantic Ridge, Atlantic Ocean - 355-202 | ecosystem: Environmental > Aquatic > Marine > Hydrothermal vents | place: Atlantic Ocean: Mid...
ATTAAGATGCAAAAACACATGACGGATATACAAAATCAACCGCAAAGAGTGATATCTTATTTTAAGCATCCTAAAATTTCTTATGCTGCATAAATTGAGCGGTAATATCTAGCAGGGTTAATAATAACCAGTTATTGGCGAGATTTTTAGCGAAAAGCTGGTGAATTTAATCATTTTTTACTCGTCACTATAATTATGCAAAGGTCTCTTTTATAACTTGATAAACCTTATCGTTTTCTAGCAGTTCAATATGACCAATTTCTCGACCAATCCACTTATTCTCTTCTGGAATTTTTAAATCATATTCGGTGTGAATGCCAAGGGCTGAATTGACAGTTACCAACCCATCACCCACAACATTGTTAGCAACTACCGAGTCATTTTTTTTAGATGTTGTGGCTGCAATAGCATAACATTGAATATTTTCTGGTAATGGCACATAAGTTCTTTTGTCTTTGTTGTGTTCAAACCTATCGTGTCTATTCCAGTCTTCATCAATGATATTGCCGTAACGCAAATCGGTAATGCCGCCACTGCGAATATTGGTTATTTTGGTGAATGGTTCGGTATAAGGGCTGACCTTTAGCATGGTGTTGAGCCAATTGCCGCCTTTTTCCAGTAATGCACCATGATGTGGCGTACCAAGAAAAATAATTTTGTCGCAATGACTCAACCAGCTCTGGTGCGCTCTTTGCGCATAATAACAGGCACTTCTAGCAAGCAAACCTCCCATGCTGTGAGCGAGTATAGAAATTGTTAAATTAGGTTGTGCTATTTGTTCTAACAACAATGCCAGTTCTTTACCGTTTTCAGAAACATGCTTGCCAGTGTTGTAATGCAAATAGAGGCAAGTATAACCCAAGTCTTCTGCTAACGCTTGTCCGTGGTCGTGGTTGTTTCTTTGCCATTGTAAATCATTCATGCACAGGCCATGAATTAAAATCAAAACTTTCCCCTTTGATTTTTTGATTAATTCAGCAATATCCTCTTTTGATAAAGCTTTGCCATCACGTCTTAGGCTCATGTGGATAGCCAGAGGGTTGCTGTGTTTATGCAGATAATCACCTATCACGCCATTGGTTGCGGCAATTATGGCTTCCCGACTGCGAAAAGACTGTTTTTCACCGATGACATCACTGAGTTTGCCCAACATCACATCTATTCCATCACCAAAAGCATCGGTAATCTTGCGAATATTGCGGTAAACCATGCCCGAAATCCCTTTGGCATCTTTTTTGGGATCACCAATAATTCCCGTAAAAGAAGCAATGGTGCTGTGCAAGGATTCGACAATATTGGTCACTCCTTTAACGGCATCAACTGTTAGTTTTGTCGCGCCTTGCAAATCACTGACTGCTTTTTTTGGATGTTGTTTCATTGTTATTTACTAAAAACGATTGGCTCGCCTTGTTTATCAAATGTCATGTATTTGCTCAAATCACCACCTGATTCGACTGTTTTCATCATCAGTTCAAGTTGTTTTAAAGCGGTTTCATCACTTGGCAACTTATTTTGATTGCCAGATAATGCCGCCACTGAAACCAAGTCCCATTCTCGATTTTGTTGTTTTGATTCTTGCACCAAATCACCAAAACCAGTTAACTCTTCTACAGGCTTACTCAAAGTCATTACCGGCGTTAATTCTCCACCTAGACCTGCGTTAAAGCGATAGGCCTCATCACCCTTATGGTCTTCTGGTAACGACTTTTTCATAAAGACAAAGAGAAACAATTGAGGTTGTGGCTGCATGCGCGCGACTGTTAATAAGGAATTGTAATCTGTAATTTCCACGTGTCTTTCCAATTGTAAAATTGGATTATACCTTTTTACTACCAACATAACGCATAAAAACATCACTGCGTTCATACAAACCATCAAATTTATCTTTTATACCTTGGTCATGCACAAAACCATTTTTTTCGTATAAATGTATAGCGGGTTTGCAAATAGAATTGGTTAATAAAAACAAAGTATCCATATCCATTTTTTGGCAATCTGCCAATACCGCTTGCAAAAGCTTTTCGCCTGCTTTTAATCCTCGTGCTGATTCAAGCACGCCCATTTTGGTCAATTCATACCAATTATTGCCAAAGTTTTTCACCGCACAAGTGCCTATAATACCCAACTCATCGTGTTGAGCAAACCAAATTTGACCGCCTTTATCAATAATGTGTTTTTGTGGATTGGATAAAATCTTTTCGTCAATGTCTTCCATATAAAACATATCACTAACCCATTGGGCATTGATGGTATAAAAATACTTTGCTAATTCTGGTATAAATTTAACGATTTCCACTTCAAGGTTTTGTTTATCTATCTTATCCACGGTATTCCTCCAAAGTACGTTCAAACAATGATTTGCGTTCTAAGGCCTTTTCAAACTCTTTAATAGCTGTGTAAAAATTGTGTGTGGTTTCAGCACAAATAGATTCGGCTGCCGTTCTAACACTGTTGCGTAATTTCTTCATTTTGTTAAATTTAAGCTTACCCTGTTTTGATAATTTCATAATTTTGCGACGGGCATCATCAGGATCGGCATTAAACACAATCAAATCCGCTTTAAACATTTCTTTACTATTCTGACTAATAAATGGTTGAGTCTGACCCAAATATTGTGCCGCTTGATTAATCGACACCTCCTTTTTATCCGCAAGCAAAGACATCAAAGTAAACCACTTTGGCTGCATCTCATAACCTGTGTATTTATAAGTTCGAGTTGCATCTTGCATCACCCTATCACTGAGCCGCTTCAAACGCGAACCCAAAGCCACCTCTCCCAATTCATCAAAAAAATCATCATTCATCACAAAAGCCAATATAATTATCAATACATCACTAATTATATAAGTACTAATATAAATGTCAATATAATTTTTTATTTGGTCAGTGGGATTTATCTCACTCAAGCCCATAAAGACAAAAAAGCGTCGGCTAAAGCCAACGATCCAAAAGAACCAACTGGTAAGTGGGATTTATCCCACTCAAATTTTAATTCAGAACAACAAATCGTCGGTTAAAAGCAACAACCCAATGTATTCGATACTTTTCACTGGATTCAAACAGACTTTTGTTGGGCTGCGCACGCTAGCCCTGCTCACTTTGTCATTTACATAAGCACTAATGTATTTTCCGCTTAAGTTCTTACAGGACTTTTATATTCATACAACCACTGGATTCCTGCTCTCGCTTAGGCTCGGCTGGAATGACACCGTTGTTTTTAATGCATTTGCTTCATACTTTAAGATGTGTAACAGCTAAAGCATTATATTTTTATATGGTCAGTGGAGTTTATCCCACTCAAACTCAACAAAGACAAAAAAGCGTCGGCTAAAGCCAACGATCCAAAAGAACCAACTGGTAAGTGGTATTTATCCCACTCAAGTTTTAATTCAGAACAAAAAGCCGTCCGTTAAAAGCAACAACCCAATGAATTCGATACTTTTCACTGGATTCAAACAAACTTTTGTTGGGCTGCGCAAGCTTAGCCCTATTTTCTTTGCTATTTACATAAGCACTAATGTATTTTCCGCTTAAGTTCTTACAGGACTTTTATATTCATACAACCACTGGATTCCTGCTCTCGTTTAGGCTCGGCTGGAATGACACCATTCTTTTTAATGCATTTGCTTCATACTTTAAGATGTGTAACAGCTAAAGTGGTGTCTGTTTATTTGGTAAGTGGGATTTATCTCACTCAAACCCAACAAAGACAAAAAAGCGTCGGCTAAAGCCAACGTTCCAAACAAAGCCAAACTGGTAAGTGGGATTTATCCCACTCAAACCCAATAAAGACAAAAAACGTCGGCTAAAGCCAACGTTCCAATAGAACCAACTGGTCAGTGGGATTTATCCCACTCAACCCCAACAAAGCCAAAAAACGTCGGCTAAAGCCAACGATCCAAAAGAATCAACTGGTAAGTGGTTTTATCCCACTCAATCATCAACTAAAAAACATAAAGCTACCGGTTAAAACCATGCCTTTTGTTGTATCGATAAATTTTTAAGCCTTTTAAGCTATGACAATTGCTGTTATTTAAACTATAATATCCATTCTTTTTAGTCTTAACATCATGAATAACTTTACCTTTTATAATCCAACACGCATTCACTTTGGTGTTGGTCAAATTGAAAAAATCAAATCTGAAATTCCTGCTGATTCACGTGTTTTGGTTATTTATGGCGGTGGTTCGATTAAGACAAACGGTGTTTATGAGCAGGTTTCATCTGCTTTAGTGGAATATAAGTGGTTTGAATTTTCTGGCATTGAGCCTAACCCACTTTACGATACGGCGATGAAGGCTTTGGATGTCATTAAACAACATAAGATTGATTATTTATTGGCTGTTGGTGGTGGTTCGGTAATTGATGCGACCAAATTTATCGCGGCGGCGGCTTTGTTTGTTGAAGAAAACCACAACAAGGACCTGTGGGATATTTTGACCCAACAATTAAAAATCAAATCTGCTTTGCCCTTTGGTACGGTATTAACTTTGCCTGCAACAGGGTCGGAGAGTAATTCGGGCAGTGTTATGACCCGTGATGGCAATAAGTTGTTTTTTGGTTCACCACATACTTTCCCACAATTTTCCGTGCTTGACCCAGAATCGACTCTCACCCTGTCTAATCGTCAAATCAGTAACGGTGTGATTGATGCTTTTGTGCACACGGTAGAACAATACCTGACTTATCCTGTTAATGCCAAAATTCAAGACCGTTTTGCCGAAGGGATTTTGCAAACCCTGATTGAAGAAGGTTCTCGTGTGTTAAACGAGCAAAACAACTTAGAAATTCGTGCTAACATCATGTGGTCAGCGACGATGGCACTTAATGGTTTAATCGGTGTTGGCGTGCCTCAAGATTGGGCAACTCACATGATTGGTCATGAACTCACCGCTTTGCATGGAATTGATCATGCGCGAACATTATCTATTGTCTTTCCCGCAGTGATGAAAATCAAACGCAAGCAAAAGCGCGAAAAGCTGATTCAATACGGTCAAAGGGTGTGGAATCTGTGCGGTACAGATAATGAAATAATAAATCAAGCCATTGATAAAACGATTGAATTTTTTCAAACCATGCAAGTGCCAACTTGCCTGTCTGATGTGGGTTTAGGAGCAAGTAACTTTGATGCCATTTTATCCAAATTAGAACAACATCAAATGATTGCTTTGGGTGAACATAGAGATATTGATTTGGTTGTTAGCCGAGAGATTTTAGAAAAGGCGTTATAAACAATTAAACCTTTTCATAAGCATCAATAATTTTTTGCACGAGGTTATGACGCACGACATCTTTTGATTCAAAATGGCTAAAGCTGATGTCCCTAACATCCGATAGCACTTCAAGTGCGTGCTTTAAGCCTGATGTTTCGCCTTTGCGCAAATCCACTTGGGTGACATCACCAGTGACCACGACAGTTGTGCCAAATCCTGTTCGGGTGAGGAACATTTTCATTTGTTCGACGGTGGTGTTTTGAGCTTCATCGAGTATCACAAAAGCGTTATTGAGTGTGCGACCACGCATAAAAGCCAGTGGAGCCACTTCAATAATATTTTTTTCCATCATGCGCTCCACTTTTTCCACTCCGAGCATTTCGTACAAAGCATCGTAAAGTGGACGCAAGTAAGGGTCTACTTTATCGGATAAATCTCCAGGTAAAAACCCCAAGCGCTCCCCTGCTTCTACTGCCGGGCGTACCAAAATTATACGTTGGACTTCTTGATTCAAAATTGCTTCAACGGCACAAGCCACTGCCAAATATGTTTTACCCGTTCCAGCTGGTCCCACACCAAAGTTGACATCGTGTGTAACAATATTATGCAAGTAGAGCTTTTGATTGGGTGAACGTCCTGTGATAACTCCTTTCCGGGTTTGGATTTTGACGTCTTCGACTTCAATAACTTCTTCGTCATTATCTGATGGATTTTTGTAATTTCCTTGCAATATTATGTGTGTCATTGCTAAATCTAATGATTGATTTTGGGCTTCTTCTAACATTAAATCCAGACACCGTTGCACTTGATTAATTTGAGCTTCATCTCCTTGGATTTGAACGGTGTTTCCACGGGCATTTATCGTGGCTTTTATTGTTTGGGCAACCAATTTGATATTTTCGTCGTGATTGCCAAAAAAATTGGTCAATACGTCGTTGTTTGATGTCGGCAGTGTGATGACTTTTTTGTTCATTGAGTAACTACTTTTCCTTGCAACGAATTTCTGTAAGCAGCAGTTATCTCAACATCTAACAATTGACCAATTAAGCGAGGATTGCCGTCAAAGTTGACAATCCGCATATTTTCTGTGCGACCCGCTAATTGCTTTTCGTCTTTTTTGGAAATTGATTCTACCAAGACTTTCTGCACCGTTCCTATCATGTTTTGGGATATTTCACTGGCAAACTCATTTATCGTGGCTTGCAGGCGTTGCAGACGTTCTTTTTTAACAGATAATGGAATTTCATCTTCGATATTTGCTGCGGGTGTTCCGGGTCGTTTGGAATAGATAAAACTAAAAGATTGGTCAAAACGGACATCTTCTATTAATTTCATAGTTGCTTCAAACTCTTTGTCTGTTTCACCAGGAAAGCCAACAATAAAGTCAGAGGACAACGATATATCTGGGCGAACTTCACGCAGTTTGCGAATTTTTTGTTTGTATTCTATCGCTGTGTGCCCTCTTTTCATCGCTGAGAGTACGCGATCAGAACCACTTTGCACAGGCAGGTGTAAATAATTTGCCAATTTCGGTACATCGCGGTAAGCTTCTATTAATGCATCAGTAAATTCCACGGGATGGGAAGTGGTAAAACGTATGCGCTCTATGCCATCAATGGCTGCTACGTAATGAATCAAGTGGGCTAAATCAACGATTTCACCTTCGTGGGTTTCCCCTCGATAGGAGTTGACATTTTGACCCAATAAATTAATTTCTTTAACGCCTTGCAGTGTTAATTCCATTATTTCGGCAAGAACACTGTCTAACGGACGAGAAACTTCCTCGCCACGCGTATAAGGCACAACACAAAATGTGCAATATTTACTGCAGCCTTCCATAATTGATACAAAAGCCGAAGGGCCTTCTTTACGGGGCTCTGGCAAATTATCAAATTTCTCTATTTCAGGAAAACTAATGTCCATTTGTGGTTTTTGCTCGTCATTAACGGCTTTGAGCATTTTGGGCAAACGGTGCAAAGTTTGTGGGCCAAACACCATGTCCACATAAGGGGCACGTTTTATAATATTATCACCTTCTTGTGAAGCAACACACCCACCCACTCCTATCACTAAATTAGGATTTTTTTCCTTAAGCTTACGCCATCTGCCTAATTGAGAAAAGACTTTCTCTTGTGCTTTTTCTCGAATGGAGCACGTATTTAATAAAATGACATCGGCATCGGCTTCAACTTCAGTCATTTCAAGCCCATACGAATCAATTAACACATCTTGCATCTTGGATGAATCATACTCATTCATCTGACAACCGTGCGTTTTTATAAATAGCTTACCTTTTTTTTGTTCTGACATAGTTTTATTGATTTATTTTTATTTTCTTGACTAATTTTACAATAATTTCAGCTGTTACACCCCAAATTGTATAATCATTGTACCGATAAACGTAATAATTAAATTTTTGACCTTTGTATCGCGTACTTCTATTTTGCCGATTTTGTTCTTCACAAAAAAAGGCTAAAGGCACAGAAAACACCTCTGCCACTTCATCATCGTTTGCATCAACTGTAAATCCTTCTTTTAATATGCCGACAAAAGGGGTAACGTAAAAACCTGAATTTGTTTCAATATCCTCTAAATAACCAACCACTTCTATATAAGCGGCATCTATTCCAATTTCTTCTTTTGTCTCGCGAATAGCTGCCTGACGTATGGTAATATCGGTCTCATCAAATCCACCGCCAGGAAAACTCACTTGACCCGAGTGGTGCTTTAATTTATCTGAACGTTTGGTGAGTAAAATATGAATCTCTTGGTCTTTCCAAAACAAAGGCACTAGCACGGCTGCAGGTCTAAACTCATCGTGCCCTGATGCTTGCCAGATTCCTGGTGGTATAAGTTCAGTTTTTAACACAGACTTTAAGTTGGCATAAAGCTTGTCTTTATTACGAATATTAAACATAAAAAAACGGAGTAATTTTCATTACTCCGCCTCTTATTTTTAACCACTTGTGTTTAACCATAAAAAAATCGATTACAGTTTATTTGATGCTTAATAGGTTAATATCAAAAATTAACACTTCATTTGGACCAATTGGGCGTTGTCCTCTGATTCCATAAGCCAGTTCAGGTGGGATAAAGACTTGCCATTTAGCTCCTGGCTTCATCAACGGCAAAATTTCTTGCCACCCCTTTAAGGAATCACCAACTTTAATTGTTTTTGGTTCGCCACGAACAAATGAAGAATCAAATTCTTGATAGTTATCAGGGTTATCTGTGCCAATTAAAGATCCACGGTAATGAATCACGACTTCACTATCCAGTGTTGGGTGTTTGCCTTTACCGTCTTCAATCACACGGTATTGAATACCTGATGCCAATTCCTTAATACCTTTCTTCTTGCGATTAGTATTTAAAAAATCGTCTGAACGTTTTTTATTGGATGCGGCTAATTTCTTATACGCCTCTAATTGTTTCAATTCCATTTTCTTTTGGTAAGCTTGGAAATTTAAAACCATGTCTTCTTTAGAAACAGTAGGGTCTTTTTTTGCTGCCGCATCACGTATGCCTTTTATTGCTTCGTCAGTGTTTAATTCAAACTCACTGCCTTTTTTACTTAAAAACTCTAAGCCAATGCGATAGCCATAAGCGTAACTGGTTTTTTTCTTGTCGAAATTTATGTCTTTGCTCGTTTTATCTTGAGCTGATACAAATGTCGTTGTTATGACAATAATTCCAGCTAGTAATAATTTAAAATTCATCTATCAATCCTCGATGTTGGTTTTCTTAAAAAGGGGCGTATTTTATGTCACAGGCTAAATATTAACAACTCTATAGACTCATTTATCCCTTTTGAGTTCAATAATTGATATAATTACAGCTTTATCGTTATAGAGTCACAGCAATGTCCAACATCCTTTTAAGTACAGTTAATAAAATCTTAACCTTAACCATTAATCGTCCCGATAAGCTTAATGCCTTAAATCACCAAACCTTAGTTGAAATCAACCAAGCGATTAGCAATGCACAAACGGACAAAACTATCGCTGCAATAATCATCACTGGCAGCGGACAGAAATCATTCATTGCTGGTGCTGATATTTCCGAACTCGCCCAATCCAATGCGGTAACGGGCATGTTTTTTGCCGAATACGGTCAAAAGGTTATGAACAATATTGAACAAAGTTGCAAGCCCGTCATTGCTGCTATCAATGGCTTTGCCTTAGGTGGCGGTTGCGAACTTGCCATGAGTTGCCATATGCGCATTGCTTCTGATAATGCCATGTTTGGACAACCAGAAATTAAATTAGGGGTTATCCCTGGATTTGGCGGCACGCAACGTCTTGTACGTTTAATTGGTAAGGGCCGAGCCATGGAAATGAACCTGATGGGTGGCATGATTGATGCCAATCGTGCTTACGAAATTGGTTTAGTCAACAAAGTGACCACACAAGATGAATTACTTACCACCGTTGAAAAAATGGCGAAACAACTGACCTTGAGTGCCCCTGTTGCTTTGCAATGCATAATTGATAGCATAAATCACGGTGCAGAATGCAGTTTACCCGAAGGCTTGCAGTTTGAAGCCAAAGCCTTTGCCGTAACCTGTTCCACCAAAGACATGAAAGAAGGCACTAAGGCTTTTTTGGAAAAAAGAAAGCCCAACTTTACGGGAGAATAAAATATGAAATTCATTCTTTTATTATTTGTAACTTCTGCTTGTTTTGCTCAACTACCCGACACTGATGGTTACGGACTGCGCCCCAAACCACTAGCCTTTTCCAAAGAACAAAGCAAAGCCATGTTTGAGAAAAACAAACAACTCTGCGATGTTGATTGCGTTACTGATTTTGGCAAAATACTAGGGTCAGCCAATGGTATTGATGCCTATTCGAATTGCCGTTCCGAATGCATTAAGAATGAATATTCGTTTTTAAACCTCACAACAGGCGAAGTCACTATTCATAAAAGCAGCCCGAAAGACGACAACTTACATTACATCGGATTAATTAACCAATGTGTCGAATACTCACGCCGTTGGTGGATGGTTAATAAAGGCATCACCTATGGCAGCATTGACAGCGCTCATGAAATTATTTACCTAAGTGAAGGAAAAAACATTCGCACTAATGAAAAATTTCCATTAGCTCGTTCTATAAATGGCACGGCAACGCGCGCACCAAAAACTGGTGATTTGGTTGTTTATTACCCCGATAGAAGCAACCCTTTATGGCAACACGGTCATGTCGCAGTCGTTGTTGATGTCAATCTGAAAAAAGGCACTGTTTCATTGGCTGAAGAGAATTACGACAACAAGAAGTGGAATAAACCCAAGAAATATGCCCGTAAAATTAGCTTATTTGAAGTCAATGGGCACTATACTTTGATTGATGTTGCTCCCAACAAGAAAAACAATCAAACAGGTGCCGAAATATCTGGTTGGATTTACCCTAAAGACTGATGTCAAATTTACGCTATGCAAAACTAGAGGATATTGATGCAATCACCAAACTTATTGCACTATCCGCTCGGCAACTTGGTGGACAGTTTTATGATAAAAACACCATAGAATCCGCTCTTAAAAGTGCTTTTGGAGTGGATACCCAACTCATCAAAGATCAGACTTATTTTGTCATTGAAAAAGACTTTCAACTCATTGCCTGCGGTGGCTGGAGTTACCGAAAAACGTTATTTGGCAGCGATGATAACAATTTGCGAAACCCTGAAAAACTTAACCCAAATAAGGAGGCTGCTAAGATTCGAGCCTTTTTTATTCACCCTGAATTTTCTCGTCAGGGACTGGGTCACAAGATTATCAAAAACTGTGAGCTCGAAGCGATAAAAAAAGGATTTAACCAAACCGAACTAATGGCAACATTATCGGGTGTGGATTTTTATAAGAAACATGGCTATCACGGTGATAAAACCATTATTCATACCATGAATGACGGTAACACTATTGAGTTTATGCCGATGGTAAAATATTTCGTTTAGGCAAACCCTTAATATATTTCTGTTTTAGGTTTTTGCAGTATTTTTTTAGATTATCTACGGTGCCGATTGCTTTGTAATACCATTTATCGAAGTATTTAATCTTGAATAGTCATTTAAAAACTAACGAAGCCAATCTGGTAAGTGGGATTTATCCCACTCCAAGCCTAGTTTAAAGCACTTTTTACGCTTGAAGTCTTAGGCAAACCCTTTATGTACTTCTGTTTTAGGTTTTTGCAGTATTTTTTTAGA
>Ga0256840_1003985_pt1 | contig 11411 bp, 6 predicted proteins | sample 355202metaG_FD_185969 | JGI IMG/M metagenome (GOLD analysis project Ga0256840, IMG submission 185969) | Hydrothermal vent microbial communities from Mid Atlantic Ridge, Atlantic Ocean - 355-202 | ecosystem: Environmental > Aquatic > Marine > Hydrothermal vents | place: Atlantic Ocean: Mid...
GATATAGATTTTGCAGATGTAAAAGGGCAAAATAGAGCTAAAAGAGCGATGGTTATAGCAGCTGTTGGTATGCACAATATACTTTTAGAGGGTAGCCCAGGGTGTGGTAAAAGTATGAGCATAAAAAGGCTCAGATATATCATGCCTCCCATGAGCATGAAAGAGATGTTAGAATCAAATGCTTATAATTGTATGAGTGGAGATGATGATGAGCTGAGTGCTAAGAGGTCTTTTAGAAGCCCACATCATAGTTCGAGTAAGCCTAGCATATTTGGTGGCGGTAGTTCAAAATCTATGGCGGGAGAGTGTGCTTTGGCACACAATGGGATACTATTTTTTGACGAGTTTCCTCACTTTTCAAAATCTGTTCTTGAAGCACTTCGTGAACCTCTTGAAGACAATCAAATTCTTATTTCTAGAGTTAATTCAAAGATAAAATATGAAACAAAATTCTTGTTTACAGCAGCCCAAAATCCTTGTCCTTGCGGAAACTTGTTATCTGTTCACAAAGAGTGCAGATGTAATGAACTTGAAATAAAACGTTATAAAAATAGAGTATCTGAACCACTTATGGATAGAATTGATATTTATGTTCAGATGAGCGAGGAGCATGAGAAAAGTAGCACCATGAGTTCAGCTGAGATGTTTGATGAGGTTCTCAATGCATTTATATTTCAAAAAAAACGAAGGCAGGTTGGATTGAACGCCAAGCTAAGTGAAAAAGAGCTAAAAGATATATTGAATTTAAGTGATGAAGCTAGAATTACGCTAGAAAAAGCTTCTTTACAGTTTGGATTTAGTCATAGAAGTGAAAATAAAATAGAGTCAATAAGTAGAACAATAGCCGATTTGGCTCAGAGTCAAAAAGTAGAAAAAGGGCACATTATGGAAGCTCTAAGTTTTAGGAGACGGTAATGAAAAAAGTATTTAAAGAAGTAAAAAGTTTAGATAAACGGTGTTACGAAAAACTATTTCTAAGTGAAGATATCTTGATGGAACAAGCATCAATGGCACTTGCAAATGAAGTTCGAGCACATACAAAAGCTGGTGAAAAAGTTCTTTTTGTTTGTGGTTCTGGAAACAATGGAGCAGATGGTATAAGTGCCGCAAGGATATTAGTAAAAGAGCTAGATGTTTCAGTTTACATCCCCATAGGCGTAAAATCACATATGGCAGAACTTCAACTAAAGAGGTTAAGGGCTTTACATGTAAAGGTTGTTACGACCGTAGTAGATGCAGATGTGTATGTTGATGCTTTGTTTGGCTCTGGTTTAGTAAGAGATTTGAATGAAAATGTAGCTCTTATAGTAGAACAAATAAATTCCAAAAAAGCTAAAAAAATTGCATGCGATATACCAACTGGGATAGATTCTGCTGGACAAGTAAAATCAGTCTGTTTTAAAGCAAATGTAACAGTAACAATGGGGGCTTTAAAAGAGTCACTCTTTAGTGATGTTGCCAAAGAGTATGTAGGTAAGATAAAAGTAGCAAACCTAGGCGTTAGCCGAGAGAATTATGAGACAAAGCAGAGCAGTTTACTGCTTGAAGAGTCTGATATAGAGCTACCTTATAGAAACAAAAAAGTAACCAACAAGGGTGATTTTGGTCATGTTGTAGTTGTGAGTGGACACAAAGAAGGAGCAAGTCGCCTTAGTGCCTTAGCGGCTTTTAACTTTGGAGCAGGACTTGTTACACTTGTAGGCAAAAACAGAAACAACATACCTCTTAGCATAATGAGTAATGAATATCTACCAGATAATTTTTCAGTAGTAGTTGCCGGCATGGGACTTGGCAATATATATGGGGATGAAAAACTTCGAGATTTTTTACTTTTACATAAAATGCCATTAGTTATAGATGCAGACTTACTCTGTCATAAGATGATAAGAAAAATTTTAGATGAAAAAGAAGATATTGTATTGACTCCGCACCCAAAAGAGTTTGCTTCACTTTTGAAGATTTTAAATATCACAGATATAGATACAAAAGATATTCAAGCCAACAGATTTAAATGGGCAAGAGAGTTTTCGCTCAAATATCCAAAAGTAGTATTGGTTCTAAAAGGAGCTAACACAATCATAACAAGAGGAGACAAACTATACATAAATACACTTGGTACTTCAAAGCTATCAAAAGGTGGTAGTGGCGATGTCTTAGCTGGCATGATAGGCTCTCTTATGGCACAAGGTTATTCTCCAATCGAAGCTTCAGTTAGTGCCTCGTTAGCTCATGTTAGAGTAGCAAAAGAGTGTAAGTGTTCTAGTTTTGGTATGAGTCCTGAAGATTTATGTGAAGGAATCAAATGGTTGTAAAAAAAATAGCAGTTCTATTTAGTGGCTCTGGTTCAAATCTAGAAAAGATTTTAGAAAAAGTTCATAACAAAAGTTTCTCTACATGTAAGATTGAAATTGCTTGTTTAATATGTAACAAAAAAGATGCCTATGGCATCCAGATAGCTAAAAAACATGGCTTAGAAACAACTATCATAGAACATACGAATTATAAAGACAGAGAAAGCTTTGATAAAAAGATGGTGGAAGTGATTAAACAAAATGGGATTGACCTTGTAGTTTTAGCAGGATTTATGAGAATTTTAACTCCAGAGTTTACCAAAAATGTAAATGCAATCAATCTTCATCCATCTTTGCTCCCTCTTTTTAAAGGAGCTCACGCTATAGAAGATAGTTATAATTCAGACATGAAAGTGGGGGGTATAAGCATTCACTATGTCAGCGAAGAGCTTGATGCTGGAAAAATTATAGCTCAGGAATGCTTTAAAAAAGAAAAAGATATGAGCTTAGAAGAGTTTGAAAAAAAGATACATTCTTTAGAGCATCAACTTCTACCTAAGACTATAATAGAGCTACTTGATGTATCGCTATAAAGATAAAAATTGTAAATTTACATTTTATCTTGACAAATATAGATAATTTGGGTAAAATTTCAGCCTCAATCACGGAAGTGTGGTTGTTATTTACGGTACGGGGCGTAGCGCAGTCTGGTTAGCGCACCTGGTTTGGGACCAGGGGGCCGAAGGTTCGAATCCTTTCGCCCCGACCATTTTGATTTTTATATGGTAGGTGTAGCTCAGTCGGTTAGAGCGCTTGGTTGTGGTTCAAGAGGTCGTGGGTTCGATTCCCATCACTTACCCCATATTTCGGGCTAGCGCCCGTGGCTCAATTGGATAGAGCAACGGACTTCGGATCCGTAGGTTGTAGGTTCGACTCCTGTCGGGCGCACCATTTTAGACGCTTCCTTAGCTCAGCTGGATAGAGCAACGCCCTTCTAAGGCGTAGGTCACACGTTCGAATCGTGTAGGGAGTACCATTTTACTGTCTCAAAACTGATGAACAAAGTCCATCAGCTTTTCAGTCACTAAAGTTTCGACCTTGTCGAGACTTTACTACCTTTGACTATTTGAGATATCTTTTAATTGTTGTGCGGATGTGGTGGAATTGGTAGACACGCCAGACTTAGGATCTGGTGCTTCACGGCGTGAAAGTTCAAGTCTTTTCATCCGCACCATCTACTTTTTATAATCCCTTTTAAACATCGGCTACAACGACCTTTAAGAAACTTCTTAAACTTTTACTATTTTACGATTGCTAACCTATTGGTAACCAAAACCTCATTTAACTGTCCCACACTATATCATAACAAGTACTTCTCCCACCATGACCTTCTACATCACGTAATAAACCTTTATCTACAAGTTCTTTTATGTGACGTGATGCGGTCACTTGTGTTGTACTCGTGATACCTCTATACTTTTTGTTTGTTAGTCCCCCTTCAAATTTTCCTACTCCTGCATCAAGTAGCTTATTGAGTACTTTGGTCTGTTTTTCATTCAGGTTTAGGTTTCTAGCTCTATTCCAAAATTTGGTTTTATTCACAACGATTTGGATGCTTTCAAGTGAGATATTGACAGCACTATCTATCATGCTTGTGTGCCATAGTATCCATTCTGTAAAGTCTAAATCTTTATTGTTTATAATCTTATTGGTTTTTTCTAAAGCAGCATAATAGTTTTTCTTGTCTTTAATCACTGCAGATGAGATAGAAAAATACTTATGGTTAAGTCCTAGACCTTTAGAGAGTACATAGTTTGCTATGGTTCTTGTAATCCTTCCATTACCATCATCATAAGGGTGTATGATGACAAACCATAAATGCGCTAAGGCACTTTTGATGTAGGGGTTATCCTCAGAGCAATTAATATACTCAAGAAATGTATGCATTTCATCTATTAGAATTTCATAAGGAGGAGCAATATAGTGTATTTTCTCTTTTGCACCTCTGCCTGAGATTACAGACATTTCCTCCGTTCTATATTTCGCAACATCTATTTTTGTCATACCACTGTACCCCGTAGGGAAAAGAGCATTATGCCATCCATGTAGTCTTTCTTCTGTAAGAGGCTCATGGTTGAAGCTACTATCTATAAGTATATCTACCAAGCCATCTGTATGATGTGTAGAACGGTCGTTACTGTAGTCAAAAGTGTCATTCAACTTTTTTTCTACCGAAGAACGCACACTGTCTCTATTGAGTATCTCTCCCTCTATTTCTGATGAAGCTAATATCTCATTGGTTACAGCATCTAACTGTATGGAAGTTGTACTGTTTATGTTTAGTGTACTGATGGTGCCTTCTAGCATGCCTGTGTTGCGTGATACCTTTGATAGTGTAGTATCTAATTTACTACTAACATATTTGAAATTTGGATAGTCAGAATGTTCCCATATCCACTTTTTTTCTTTCATTTGTGTGCCTTTGATAAGAATAAGACCTTAATCATATCATAAAATGATAAGAATATCAAGCTAATAGTTTCATTTTAACTTCAATACGTCTTTTTTATTAAGGAATTATGCTCTATAATATATAGATTACTGAGGGGAGGGTAACTCATGTCTATTTATGTTGGTATTGGGGCAAGTGCCGGTGGCTTAAAAGCTCTAGAAAAATTAGTTGCATCTCTTCCTGCTGATTCAGATTATATTTATTTTATTGCTCAACATTTAGACTCAAAAAAACAAACTTCTTTGATGGAAATATTATCTCGATATAGCACCATACCAGTTGAAAATGCAAAAGATGATTGTAATTTTTTAAGTAATCATATCTATATAATTCCTCCTAAATATAATCTTGTCTTAAAAAACAATAGCCTCTTTTTGGAGGAGTGTTCTACAAAAAATAGTTTGTATACTCCTAATATTGATATCTTATTCGAATCATTAGCTTCTTATAAGGCAAATGATTCTATTGGAATTATTTTAACTGGTTCTGGAAATGATGGAACCATCGGTTTACAAAAAATCAAAGAAAATGGAGGGATAACACTAGTTCAATCTCCAGAAGAAGCAGAATTTACAAGTATGCCTCAAAATGCTATAGATACTTTAGAGGTTGATTATATATTGCCGATTGAAAAAATAGCTATTTATTTGTCTCATAGTTTAGTGACTAGCAAGCCTTCAGCTTCGACATCACTAAATATAATCATGAAGAGACTAAGCGAAAAAGAGGGCTTAAATACACAAAAATACAAAAAAGAAACTATAGAACGAAGAGTAAATAAACGAGCACTTTTGGTTCATGCCCAAACTCAAGAAGATTATTTAAAATATATAGACTCGCATTCAGAAGAATTAAGCTTATTGGCTCAAGATATATTAGTAGGAGTAACAAACTTTTTTCGTGACAATATGGCTTTTGAAGCACTTGAGAGAAAAGTTTTCTTATATTTAAAAGATAAACCTGAAAACTATGAGCTAAGGGTATGGTCTGCTGGTTGCTCTACTGGAGAAGAAGCATACTCTCTAAGCATCCTAATCTCCAAAATAAGTAAACAGTTAAAAAAGTCCTTTCATATACGCATATTTGCTACAGATATTGATGATAAAGCTCTTGACAAGGCGAGAAAAGCTATTTATTCTAAGGAGTCTTTGAAAAATGTTCAAAACACTTTAGTTGAAGAATATTTTTATGAAGAGAAAGGTGGCTATAGAGTTGCTGATTCAATAAGGCAAAACATAGTTTTTACACATCATAATATTTTATCTGATCCACCATTTGTCAATCAAGATTTAATCTGTTGTAGAAATCTGTTAATCTATATTTCGCCAGAAGCACAAAAAGATATCTTTACGCTGTTTCATCATTCACTAAAAAAGAATGCTCTTCTCTTTCTTGGCTCATCAGAGTCTACAATGCTTAGCTCAGAATACTTTACACCTGTAAGTTTTGAATACAAAATATATCAAAAAGAAAAAGTAAATAATCCACCCAAGATATCTAGTCACTATTTTTCAAAACATCTTGAAGCTAGGGATGAAAATATCACTAATGAAACATTCAAAGAGGATATAAAAAGTATTGAAAATAGACTCACGGAGACAATTTTCAGTTACTTTTCTCAAAATTGTATTATTATAAACAAGCGATACTCTATTGTTTACAAAAAAGGTGAACTGCCTTTTTTAAAATTACCTGATGGATTTGTAACATTTAACATATTGGACAATCTGGACAAAAGACTTCGTTATGATGTAAGAGTACTTATCAAAAAAACATTTGAATCTCAAAAAATTCAAATGACCAACTTTATAGAGATAGGGCTACCATCTTCCAAAAAAACATTTTTAAGAGTTATTGCCTCCCCTTTTTATAGTAGAGAAAGCAGTTCTGAGTTGTTGCTCTATTTTCAACAACTAGATTCTGAAGAATTAAAATTTGATACAGAAAAATTGCTTTTCTCTGATGAATCTTCAATAATTAAAAACTTAAGCACTCAACTATCTGCTTCACAAAATGAGCTTCATCTACTTTCAGATGAATTAACTCTTTATAGGGAGACCACTCAAGCCTTGAGCGAGGAGTTACAAAGTACAAATGAAGAACTACAAAGCTCCAACGAAGAACTAGAAACTTCAAATGAAGAACTACAAAGTTCAAATGAAGAGCTACAATCTTCTATCTTAGATACACAAAGATCACAAGAAGAACTCTCTTTGATTCTTAACTCTTCACAAGATGCAATAATAGGTTTAAGCCTTGAAGGTAATCATACTTTTGCAAACTCTTCTGCTTTAGAGATGTTAGGTTATTCTTTAGATGAGCTTATTGGTAAAAATGGACATAATCTTTGGCATTACTCAAAAGTTGATGAAAAACATTGCGGTGTAGAGGATTGTCCTCTTGTTCAGAAAATAAAGAGTGGAGTATATCAAAGAAGTGAAGATGTATTTTACAAAAAAAATGGTGCAGCATTTGATGTAGAAATTTTACAAAATCCAATTATAAAAAATAAAAAAATAGTAGGTACAATATTGTCATTTCACGACATAACCGAGAAAAAAAGACTAAAGAAAATCTCTGAACACGAGCATCAGCTTGCAGATCTCTACCTTAATATCTCTGGTAATATCGTTATGAAACTTGATATTAACGGCAATATAAAAATGATCAATTCAGCAGGAGCTGAGCTTTTAGAAGCTTCAATACAGAATATTATAGGCAAAAACTGGTTTGATAACTATATACCAACAGATATCGCTAAAGATATTAAATCTGTATTTAAGTCAATCATACTTAAAGATACAGAGTTTATGACAAACTATACAAATACCGTGGTAGATACTAATAAAAAAGAATATTTAATCTCTTGGCACAATAGTCCTATCTATGATATAGATAAAAATATTATTGGTGTTATCGCTTCTGGTGCAGACATAACTCAAAAAGAGGTACTCCTAAAAAAAATCTCTAAACAAGAAAATCTGTATAAACGTACATTTGAAGAAGCAGATATTGGTATTGCACATGTATCATTGGATGGTAAGTGGATAGATACCAATGAGTATTTGACAAATCTTTTAGGCTATACAAACAAAGAGTTTCAAAAACTATCAGTTGAAGATATTACTTATACTAAAGATATTACTCTGTATAAAAAAATGATTGATGAATTACTAAGCAATAAACGCGATACTTATCACTTAGAGAAACGATATGTGCATAAAAATGGAGATGTTGTTTGGGTTAGTCTCAATATGGTTATTTTAAAAGATGAGTTTAAAAAACCTTTGTATCTATTGAAAATAGTACGAGATATTACTGAGATAAAATTACTAACGTATCAGCTTGAGATTGAAAAAAATGAGCTAAAAAACATCATAGAGTTCACACCTATCCCAATAATGATTCACAAAAAAGATGGAGAAGTAATTTTAGTAAATAAGGCTTTTGAGAAAAATACCGGTTATACGATACAAGATGTTCCCAATATGACCAAATGGATGGAAAAACTTTATGTGCTAGAAGATGAACAGACAAAAGTAAGCTTAAAAAATGACTATGAAGATTCTGATTTGTCTAGAAAGATAGAACATATTGTTAGTACAAGAGATGAAAAGAAACATATTTGGATTTTAAAATCAGCCAATCTTCATACAAGCCTAGATAATCAAGAACATTTTATTTCTTCTGTTCTAGATGTTACTGACATAAAAAAGAAAGATGAGATAATGCTTGTACAATCTCGCCAAGCAGCGATGGGAGATATGCTAGCCATGATAGCCCATCAATGGAAGCAACCTTTGAGTATACTCTCTATGAGTGCAAATCTAATCAAAGCACAACAAGAATTAGAGGAAGAGATAACTGATGAAAATATTGCAGAATTTATTAGAGTAGTTGATAAGCAGACACAATATCTTGCAACTACTATTGATGATTTTAGAGATTTTTTTAAACCAGATAAGGTGAAAGAAAAAGTACTCATATCTCAGATATTCAATAAACTAAAAACACTTATCGAAAAGTCACTAGAAAGTAACGCCATTGATTTGGAACTTCCAGAAAATCAAGAGATTGAAATATGGACATATCAAAATCAACTTATTCAAGTGATACTAAACTTAGTCAATAACGCCAAAGATGCCATTAAAGAAAAATCACCAAACAAGGGTCTTATTCGATTTACTATAGAAGAAAAAAAAGATGAAACTATTATAGGAGTTTGTGATAATGGCGGTGGCATAGATCCTTCAATCAAAAAAACAATTTCACAGCCTTATGTCTCAACAAAATCAAAAAATGGAACAGGATTGGGATTGTATATGTCAACTGTCATCGTCAGAAAGCATTTGGGTGGTAGGCTCTATTGGACTAGTGATATAATTGGTAGTTGCTTTTATGTAACTTTGCCTAAAACAGCATCCGAAAATGGAGAAAAAAAGTGAACTTGCTAAAAGAGCTAAAATCAATCAGTGCAAATATCTCTGTACTTTATGTTGAGGATGAAGATACGTTGAGACAAAGTGTTGCTCAGTATCTTAGATTGATATTTGATAAAGTAGATGTTGCAAAAGATGGAAAAGAGGGACTAGCCGCTTTCAATAAAAATAGTTATGATATTGTCATTACAGATATTCAGATGCCCAGCATGAATGGCTTAGAGATGATAAAAGCAATAAGAGAGAAAGATGCACAACAAAATATTTTGATTGTGACAGCATATAGTGAAGCAAATTATTTTATGGAATCTATTTCATTAGATGTTGATGGGTATATCTTAAAGCCGATAGATTTTGATAAAATCAATAAAAATCTTTATAAAATTGTTCAACAAATCAATATCTTTAGAGAAAATCAAAACTATAAAACAAATTTAGAAAAAATAGTAGAAGAGAGAACAACTCAAAACTTTATCCTTCAAGGTGAAAAAATAAAAAACTACGAAAATACACTTCTATCTTTAGTAGAAATGGTTGAAAAAAGAGATACTTATACTGGTGGACACTCTCTACGCGTTGCTCAGTATTGTAAGCTCATTGCAGATAAAATGGGATACAATGAGAAGGATTGTGAACTTTTGTACAAGGCGGGTATTTTGCATGATATTGGCAAAATAGGCACACCCGATGCCGTACTTTTAAAGCCTGGAAAATTAAATGACCTAGAATACAATATAATGAAAGAGCATGTTTATGATAGTGCTCAACTTCTCGGCAAAATCCCAATGTACAAAGAACTCTCAACTATCGTAGCAGCGCATCATGAGCGTTATGATGGAAGTGGTTATCCACTAGGGTTAAAGCAGAGTGAAATTCCAGAACTCGCAAAAATCATGATAGTCGCAGATGCCTTTGATGCTATGACAACGAATCGTGTTTATAAGCATAAAATGAGCGTAGCAGAAGCTATGGATGAGTTAAAAGCTTTTTCTGGAACTCAATTTGACCCATATGTCATAGCTTTTGCTATTGATGTATTGCAAGATGTGGTTATAGATACAAATATATTTCAATTACCTTCTACGGGAATGGAGCACAAAAGATTTGCATATTTTTACGAAGACCAAGTAACAGAAGTATATAATGAAAAATACCTTGATTTATATCTTGTTCAAAATCAAAACAAAGATAAATTGAACAAAATAACTGTTCTTTTTACCCATCACTTTGAAGAGTACAACAAGTTTTTTGGCTGGGATAAAGGAAATCTATTTTTAAAAGATATTGCAAATATGCTTGTCAAAAACTATACGGATTCTATGGTTTTTAGAATCAATGGGGATGATTTTGTTATACTGTCAAATAAACATGCAAGTATAGACTCCTCTATATTAGAGCCTTTTTTAGAGCAGAGTAATGACCTAATTGGTTTTACCCAAAAAGAGTTCAATGCGCTTGATGACAATATTAATTCTCTAATTGACTTAAAAATGTATCTATAGTTGACTCTTTTGTTTAAGCCACTCTATGCAGATATCTATATACTTTTTCTTAAACAAATTTAGTTTTTTTCTATCCACATCGTATGGGTTTTTAAAATATGAATTTAACAAGAGTTTTTCCTTTTGTTTACTTAATTTAAACTCAACCGATATAGTAGCTAAATCAAAATATCTATTATCAATATAAGCGTATTCCCAATCAATAAGTTTTATATTTTTTGAAAAAATGATATTTTTTGGATTTAAATCATGATGACATAAAACAAAATCTTTTTTATGATTAAAGAGTTTTTTGCCTATCTTTATCTGGTGCAATTTCTGTAAAACAGAGGCGATGTTTTTAATATCTCTATTTTTTAGTTTAAACTTATGAAAACCTTCCAAGTATTCACAAATCATAAGTGAGTCATTTAGATATATTGGTTTCGCACCAACCTTTTTTTTGTAAGCTTCTTTTTGAACTTTAAACTCTAATTTTCTGTCTACATGTAAAGGACCAAACGCCTTTATGACATAGCTTTTTTTCGCGGTTTTAAGAAGGTAGTTTGTGTTAGAAAGACCTTGATTTTGGAGCAGAGTTAAACTTGGCACAGTTTTCCATTGGTGACTTTGTAGACTCTATTGGCTATCAGTTCGCAGTCGTGAATGTCGTGAGTTACCATGATAG